>FUFK010047338.1_pt1 | contig 17533 bp, 29 predicted proteins | sample 1021851 | NCBI WGS metagenome assembly FUFK01 (sample SAMEA51879418, study PRJEB19060) | metagenome | reverse complement strand
AAGTGTTAGTATAAATACTCGAAGCGAAGGACGCTTCGCGAACAAAGATTTCCGAATGGCTCAATTACTCCCGCTAGGTCTCTACAGTTCAAAACCTAACGAGAACACGTCGAGTTCTCTCACATCTGCTGGTAATCACTCAGCAAGTAAATAAGAAAAACAAATGATTAAATCAACAATCGCTGCAGTCGCTGCAGCTCCTCTTCTAGTATCTGGTGCAGCTTTTGCTGGTCCATATGTTAACTTAGAAGCAACTGGATCATATCCTGATGGAACATATACATCTGGTGGATTAGAAGCAGTTGTAGGATACGAAGGAGAAACACCTGGTGGTATCGGTTGGTACGTATCTGGTGGTCCTACAGTAACTCATACTGAGTCATCTGACGAGTTCGGTGACGTTGAGTTAATTGGATACCTTGGTGGATCTTACGATAAGTTCTACGGAGAAATCTCTGGTGTAACTACATCTGATGATGACATTGACTTCTCTGCAAAGGCAGGAGTTAAGTTTACTTTCTAAACTCATCTATATAAGATGATACAAGGGACTCTATGAGTCCCTTTTTTATTCCTATTACCAATTATGAACTTCGCAGTTTACACTAGAACAGGGTGTCCTTATTGCACAAAAATCAAACAAGTCCTTGAAGGAAAAAAATATAATTACAGAGAATACAAATTGGGGGTTGACTTTCAACGAGATGCGTTCTATACTCAATTTGGAGAGGGATCAACATTCCCTCAGGTGGTTTTGAATGACATCAACTTAGGTGGTTGTACTGAAACCGTAAAATACCTCCGTGAAAATAATCTTGTCTAATGGAAGAATTCTATACACTTGTTGATTCTGCTATTGATGCAGCGTTTGAAAAGAACATGTTTCTATTCAAAGCATATCAGTATTTGATTCATAGCAAGATCAAACGTGTAGAAATACAAGAGTTTATTGATAGCACAACTGCTAAAGAATTAGCGTTGACTATTTCTGACCTTGACGCATATGTCAAAGGTGGATCTGACTCTTATCATCAACAACTTCGTGAAGCATATGGGCATCTTGGTAAACCTAAAGCAAGGAAAATCTCAAAGTACTTGTCACAGATTTTGATAGATGCTCGGCAATACGAATGGTATAAGAGACCAGGTCGCAGAAAAAAGCACTAAATAAAAGTAATCAAGGGAGGACACCATGCTAATTGCACTAGCAGTCTTAGTTACTATCGGAGCATTTCTACTCGGTATAACTATTTCTTGGTTGGCAAAGGGATACGTTGAAGATTTCGTCGAAAACGCTGCCTATGCTAAATCAGTTACTCATCCAGAAATGCTTGACGAGGATGGTAACATATTACATGATGAACTAATCTATGTTCGACCAACATCCCCATGGGATATTACCGAGGAGGATGAAGAAGAAGATTAAAGGAACTATTAATTATGCCTACAAAATCATTGACTAATAGTAACCCTAGGTTACTGATTAGTGAGATCTTAAGGAAGGTCTCAAATGCAAAGACGAAAAAAGAGAAAGTAGATCTGCTCAAGAAGCATAACTCCACTGCTCTTCGTCAACTCATGATCATTAACTTTGATGAGAGTATCATTTCTGAACTCCCCGAAGGTGATGTGCCTTATACACCTAACGATGCACCAGTTGGTACTGATCACACACGATTAGAATCAGAATACAAAGGACTCTATAGGTTCTTTAAAGGTGGTGACCCTAGAATTAAATCTCTCAAAAGAGAAACTCTGTTCGTTCAATTACTTGAAGGATTGTCTGCTGAAGAGGCAGAACTTTTAGTTCTTTGTAAGGATGGTAGACTCAATGAGAAGTATAAGAGAATTACNAAAGCAGTAATTTCAGAAGCATTTCCACAGATTGAGTGGGGAGGTCGCAGTTGATGGGCATCAAAGTCCTAAAAGCAAATTGCGATCCTAAAGATGCAGCAGATAAATCGCTACCATACACTGCCTATCTTGTTGAGTACAAACAGGATGGTAAACCTGTGTATGATATTGCGATTGGAGATAAAGCAGTAGATCTTTTTGATTATTATTATGATCTTTACAAAAAAGATTTTATAAAATTTACACAATCAGAAGGAAGAATTAATCCTAAATTATGGAAAGATCCATCCCAGAAAAAGAAAACAAAACGCAAAACCAGATGAGCGTATTCCTTGATAGATCTAAGGAACAAAAAGCAAAATTAAGAAAGCAAAAGGATGAGGAAGCATACAAAGCAGCATCTAATTTGTTAGGTGTATTTGTCAAACCACTCATTCTTATGCTATTATGGAACTGGTTAATGCCAGGTCTTTTTGGTTTAGCAACCATTGGTTATCTAAAAGCAGTTGCCCTATACTTAATTTCTAGAATTTTATTTGCATCATCTAATGAATAATGTATCTCTGATCTCCGTCACTCCTGACGCTGAAAAGACTATTGGTTATATCGCAAGGGTCTCAAACCCTAAGAATCAAGAGAACCCTAAGGTTGAGGGTCTTCTTAAGTATTGTATTAAACATGGGCATTGGAGCGTCTTTGAACAGGCATCTATGACACTTCAGATTGAAACTACCAGAGGTATTGCTGCTCAAGTTTTACGACATAGATCATTTACATATCAAGAATTTTCACAGCGATATGCTGACTCTTCAATGCTCGCTGAAGAAATTCCTATATTTGAATTACGTCGTCAGGATGAGAAGAACAGACAGAATAGTATTGATGATGTTGATGAGTTTACAAAACAAGAGTTTGATATTAAAATAAAAAGACACTTTGAAGAGAGCATGAAACTCTACAAACAGTTACTTGATCAAGGTATTGCTAAAGAGTGTGCGAGGTTCGTACTCCCTCTAGCAACTCCTACTCGTCTATACATGACGGGATCTTTACGTTCTTGGATTCATTATATTGATCTACGTTCTGCACATGGAACGCAAAAAGAACACATGGACATTGCTAATGGTTCTAAACAAATCTTTATCGAGCAATTCCCAATCATATCAACCGCATTGGAGTGGATTTAACATGCCTTTATATCCTGTAATAAATAAAAATACTCAAGAGAAACAAGAACTCAATATGAGTCTTAAAGATTATGAACAGTGGAGGAAAGACAATCCCGATTGGGATAAAGATTGGCACGCAGGTATAGGAGGTGTAACTTATGGCACACCTAAACAATCAGACGGATTCAAAGAAGTCATGTCTAAAGTTCAGAAAGCACATCCATCCGCAAACTTGAGTAGATACACCTAAATTATGGCACGAGCAAGAAAAGGAACTAACTCTCCTAAAACTTACCCAAATGGTATGTCAAGGAAACAAATGAAACGTAAGAAACCTATTGACAAGTCTTATATGACAGAGGTCAAACCTCTTACCGACAATCAGACAACTGCGTTTGCTCAGTATTCTGAAGGTAAGAATCTTTTGTTACATGGTGCTGCAGGTACAGGTAAGACTTTTATCACACTCTACATGGCACTTCAAGAAGTCCTTGACGAAGAGTCTCCATATGATAAGATATACATTGTAAGGTCACTCGTGCCGACTCGTGAGATTGGTTTCCTACCAGGTGACCATGAAGATAAATCTGCCTTGTATCAAATTCCTTACAAGAATATGGTCAGGTATATGTTCAGTATGCCTGATGACAATTCATTTGACATGCTGTATGACAACCTCAGAGCACAGGAAACTATTAGTTTCTGGTCTACAAGTTTTATTCGCGGTGTTACCCTTGATAATGCTATCGTTATTGTAGATGAATTTTCCAATCTTAATTTCCATGAACTCGACTCAATGATTACTCGCATAGGTGAGGACTCAAAGATTATGTTCTGTGGAGATATCACTCAAACTGATTTAACAAGAGAGAATGATAGGAATGGAATCTCAGATTTCATAAAGATTCTAGAACAGATGCAAGAGTTCTCTTGTATTGAATTTAGTATCGGTGACATTGTTCGTTCTGGTTTAGTTAAGTCATATCTAATTTCAAAATATAATTTAGGATTCTAAATGTTTAAATTTGTGAATGTCGATGTCAATGAAATTGATGTCGAACCTGTGAACGAGAATGGAGTAAGATACTATCCAATTCCTGGTGCTGATAAATATTATCCGAGCGTGACCTCAATCACATCTTTCAAGAACGCACAATTCTTTAAGGATTGGAGAAATAAAATTGGTGAAAACGAGGCTAATCGTATCACTGCTCGTGCTACTCAACGGGGTACAGCATTTCACAACCTTGCTGAAGATTATTTCAAAGGTGAATTAAACACTGACAAATACTTGGAAAATAATCCATTATCTGTTAGAATGTTTCAAGCAGCAAAATCTACACTAAACCAAATCGATAACATTTATTGTCTAGAGACTTTTCTCTATTCACATTATCTTGGTTTAGCAGGTCGAGTGGATTGCATTGCTGAGTTCAATGGCGAGTTAGCAGTGATAGACTTCAAAACTTCTACTAAAGAAAAAAAAGAGGAATACATCGAAAATTATTTTGTCCAAGAGACTGCATATGCAGCGATGTTCCTTGAACGATCAGGAATTGAGGTAAAGAAAATTGTCACACTTATCGCCACTGAAGAGGGATCTATACAAGTATTTGAGAAGTACAATCTTGATGACTATCTACAATTACTTAAAACCTACATCGAAGAATTTGTTAGGGGAAGAAATGTCTAAAGAAAAACTCGAAGATAAATTTCTTACCGCAAGTAAATTCTCTACTGAGATTGAAAGGTTAGTAAAGAATAGTAATGGACTCATTACTTACATTGAAGCAGTAGTTACTTACTGTCAAGAGAATGAAATTGAAGTGGAAACAGTTCCCAAATTAATTTCAAAACCATTAAAAGAACGTCTCCGTCATGAAGCACAGAGACTAAACTATATGAAAGCATCATCTAAAGGAGTTTTACCATTGTGACAGGGTTTGAAGTGTATAAAATGTATCTTGCATTAAAAAATCACTTCACCAAAGATAAGTATGATTATCAAAAATACAATGGCAAAGTATCTGCTAGTGAAAAATCATTTGAAGAGAGACGTGATCGTTTCTTTTTTAAAAAGTTAGCGACAAAGTATTCTGAGAAAGATGTCTTAGGATATTTCGTCGCTAATTTTATTAAAGATCCTAAAGGATACATTGGTTCTTTTAGTAGGGAAGTCTACACCCAATGGAAGATACATCAGGAGTCTTTCACATATAAATTTAAACAAGATGTGAATCTTTTACTAGAAGAAACAGATAATAATTTCGATAACATATTTGTTTCTACAGGACAACATCCTCCATTGTTAAAAAGATACTACGCAGGTGAAGTAGATTTAGAAACTCTAGTAGTTTTTGAGCATTGTTTAGGATATGCTGACAACCTAGATAGAGTAATTAAAGATCCTATATGGAAAGATACTAAGAAAAGGATAAAAAAATATGAACCTTTTCTTGATATTGATTGTCGAAAGTACAAGACTGTCATCTTAGAAACAATTAAAGTAAAGTTATGACTACATTTTTTCAATCAGAACAAGTTCAAATAAATTTACAAGACATCTTCAATAGATATCAAGAGATTGCAGTTATGAGTCAGCATCTTCCTGAGATGTCTCTGGAACAGAGACGAGAGCATATTGAAGACTGTAAGGATCTCATTGAGAAACAAAGAACATTCTATACACGTTTATCTTTATCTGCTCCTAACGATCCAGAGGCAGCAGACATGAAGGAAAGAATCAATGCTCTATCAAATGCGTTTGGATTTAAAGACTTAATGGAGTGTTTGGATACAATGATTACCACTTTAGAAAAAGCATATAAGAACGGAGGTTGACGAGGTATAAATAGTGTGCTACGATTACACAGTAGCATTAATACATTCAATACGGAGAATACGATTATGTCTTTCGCATCACTTAAGAAAGCATCTAAGGCAGGTGGAACCTTGTCTAAGTTGACACAAGAGATCGAGAAACTAAACCAACCTAGTAGTGGAGGAGGTGCTGATGAGCGTCTCTGGAAACCTGAGTTGGACAAATCAGGTAACGGTTACGCTGTTATCCGATTCCTTCCTGCACCAGATGGTGAGGAAATGCCTTGGGCAAAGATTTGGAGTCATGCCTTCAAAGGTCCTGGTGGACAATGGTACATCGAGAACTCTCTTACCACTATTGGTAAGGATGATCCCGTTGGAGAGTTGAACAGGGAACTTTGGAACAGTGGCAAAGAGTCAGATAAGAATATCGCTCGTGCTCAGAAACGTAAGTTGTCTTACTACAGTAACATCTACGTTGTGAGTGATCCTGCACACCCAGAAAATGAAGGAAAAGTATTCCTTTATAAGTATGGTAAAAAGATTTTTGATAAACTCGTTGAAGCAATGCAACCTGCATTTGCAGACGAAACTCCTATCGATCCTTTCAATTTCTGGAAGGGTGCTGACTTCAAGTTGAAGATTCGCAAAGTCGATGGATACTGGAATTATGACAAGTCTGAGTTCGCAGCACCTAATACATTAGGTGACTTTGATGACGAGCGTCTAGAAGAAATTTGGAAAGAGGGATACTCTCTTGCCGAGTTTGAAGATTCTAAAAACTTTAAGACATATGAAAAACTTAAAGCACGTTTGGATCTAGTCTTAGGTAAAACAAATCCTACAGTTAAGTTTGACGCTGAAACTCTTGAGGAGGAAAGTCCTCTAGAAGATTTAAGTGAAGGAAAAAACTGGGGTAAAGAAGTATCTGACTTTCGAGAGAAAGCAGTTGCTGCCTCTCCTCTAGAAGATGAGGAGGATACAATGTCTTACTTCGCAAAACTTGCTGAAGAGGACTAATTATAAACTGGCACAAGGGGAGTGGCACTCACTCCCTTTTTTGCTATAATATAACTATAGTTAAAGGTTTCCCATGAAAACAGCACTAGCAGCAATTTTACTCTTATCATCTGTGCCTGTAAACGCAGAAAGTCTTGGAGATCGTAGCAATCGTGAAGCATATGCACAGCAGAGATTGTTTGACTCTCAAGCAGGTTATGCTTATGAGCATAATTGTTTCCGTTACGATTATCGTGAGGAGTATATACCTGGTACATCAAGATCACCAGGTTATGTTAAATCTTACAGAGAAAAAGTTAGAATCCCTTGCGGTTATAACTCAACAAGAAATGTATACAGAAATTACTCAATGCCTTCACCTGATGGAAATGAATGTGGCGATGGTAAACTTGCAGGTGGTATTTTAGGTGGTGGAGCAGCAGCAGCGTTGTCAAGAGGTGATGGTCGTTGGTGGGCAATTCCATTGGGTGTAGTAGTTGGTAGTGCTATCGGTTGTGATGCAGCAGGTGGATAATGTATGGAGGAAATTATAAAGAGTTTTCCACTCAGCGATGTAAGATTTGTAGATATGAGTGAAGAAAAAATAAGAAAGATAGCATACACTAAAGCAGAGGTGGATGTAATCGTTGCTATGGCTGTTGAAAAAGCAGTTGATGAAGCACGAAAGATTGATGAAGCATCAATGGCAAAACACAATCGTGATGCCACTGTGATCTCTATGATCTTAGGATTCACAGCACTTGCATTATTTGTAGATGGTCTGCTAAGATTGTTAGGCATCATTCCTCCTTTCATGGACATTGATATAGATGTTCTTGATAGGATTGTTGACAGAGTAGAGAGTGATGTTATCGATAAGATAAAACAAGTTCCAGTAAAGAGACTATTTCAACGATGAATGACCTTACAGTTTTTATATACCTTGTATTTTTCGTAGCACTATTTGGTGCTACGTTTGCTTTTATGTTTAAAAGTATGACCGATATTCAAAGGGAGATGGACAGATCACCAACTAGGTCTTACGCTGATGCAATGAGAGCATACACACCAAAGAAAATCGTAACTAGAATGACTCATCCAGAATTGGATAGAGTTGATGAGTATGATGATGAAGGACTAATGAAATCATTAGACGCACGCATACAAGAGATAGAAGAAGACGATGAGGATGATGAGGGTGATGGGGATGTACCTGCTAAACCTTATGTGGGTTCTGGAATCTAAAATTCATCTTTGGTTACCAGATAACCGCAAAAAAAATCCCGCCAAAAATTTGACCCCTTTAGTTTTTTTATGAGTGACATACATTTTAAAAAGCACCGAGTGTTTAGAGAAACAGAAGACGTAATCTTTTATGACATCTCAGTGGAAGAATCGAACGCTAGTGATCTTGTTGTTCATACTGGGTCAGCTATATCTCCACCTGATGACGTGGTGGGTGCAAAATCATTCTACATCCATGGATTCCAAGATGACTACAACAGAGTGGTATCGGGAGAGAGAACGTTTGAATTAGTCAACACCTCATGGAAATACCCATATCACATTGTTCGTTTAGATGTACATAGTGGTGCATTGATTATACCTCGTGGAACATTTCACAGGTCAGAGTCAGGTAAAGATGGTTCTATTGTAATTAATCAAGCAAAGAGGTATGATGGATTTGATGCAAATGCAGAGTTCTATCCAGTATCTTGTGCAGAGAACAAAGAACTCTATAACATTCTAAGGAATGAAAAACCTGTTATCCATCGATTAGGCGAATGAAATGTTGGCACTGTGACACCGAACTAATATGGGGAGGTGATAATGATTGTCCTTATGCAGAGGAGTATAGTTTCGTAACTAATCTTCACTGCCCTAAATGTGACTCTTATGTTGAAGTTTATTATCCGATACATATAAATGTATGCGAAAACAATGGAGAGCAGTAGAATGACTCAACCTTCATCTTATCACATATATTTTGGAGATAAAGTTTTGTTTAAAAACTTATCCCTTGAAGAATTTGAACTGATCTGGAAAAAATTATATACTTCTTATTGGAAAGAAGAAATTACTTACTCTGTGTGTTTTGAACCAGAGTATATGAAAGACGAGGTATCGTTTTGAAAAAAGAAAAAGAACGCGAGTACGCAAAAGATCGAATGGAATACTTCAGAGAGTTCCATCGAGTTATCGCACCAGTTGTAGTGAGGAAAAAGGATGACTAAAATTTATGCTACTGTAGTTGTTGGTGCATTGGCATGGTGTGCTGCAGCACAATCTCAAGAGTTTGATGTGTATGATATCAACCACTGGGCAGCTATGCACAATGCGTTTATCAAACATCAACAACAAGAACAGGTAAAAGAAAATGCTACTGATCCTAGTGATGCTATAGATAGTGCGTTACTTGATTTTTGGAATGATGACGGAGTATGAAAGAAGAGCACTTGACCCCTGTTGGCAACACAAACAGGAGTGTATCGCAATGTTCACCCTCGATTCACACAACACTAGCTACATATATCGTAGAGAAGATGGCACATATTACTGGCAGCATTGTAGAAAAGAAGCGGAAGACGACCTCTTTGTAGATGCTGATGGGTTACAACTAGAACTTCTAGGTAATCCTGTACTATCTAAAGAATTTATTTTTAAAGCAATATTTTATTAATAACCGCCACCGTATCCCGATCCAGAAGATCCAGATCCAGAAGAGCCGCTAGAACTTGAACCAGAACTGCTAGAACTAGAGGAGGAACTAGAAGAAGAACTACTGCTGGAACTCGAAGTGGAGGACGTGCTTGTCGTTGCATTTGTTGTAGTAGATGTAGTAGATGTAGTAGATGCTGTGCCACTTACTGTTGTTGTTCCAGAGGACACACCTGCTGCTGTAGGTCCGAAGTCATATGATGTTACTGCACCTGTAGGAGTTGTAAGTAAACCACTAGAAGCAACAGAAGAACCTGCTTGATTAGTAAATCTTGATGATATACTGAGAGGAGTTTTCTTATTACCTGCTTCATCTAGTTCTGCATGTGCATCATAAGAAACAAGTTCTTCAAACTCATCAACAAATTTATTAACTATTTGATTGGTAGGAACTAATATAAAACGTTTTTGTTCATTGATAAATGTTTCATGTTCATAGTTCGATACAGGATAAATTGATAATCCTTCACTCAATGTAGTTCCGTCTGGAAGAGTAGTTCTCCAAGTAGAATTGACTTGTACTCCTTGCTTTATAAAAACTATATTATTATATAATGCCTCTTGAGTTTCATAGTGGTGAACAGCATCTGGATCACCATACTTATTTCTTACAAATGTTTGTAATTCAGATTCAGTCTTTGGCCACTGTTCATATACGTCTGTTATATTATTAGTCATTAAAATAATCCAATCTAAGAATGGATCACCAAAAAGTTTTTCAGCAAGGTCAGATGGTTTAGAACCAGATGGAATTGAAGTTCTTTCAAAAAATGTTATGTATCTATCTAAATCTTCTCTAGGCATGATTCTCCTAAAGATATTCTTTACTAGGCGATACTTATATGCCTCTTCTGTGTTGACTCCTTCGCCAACGTAAACATTAGGTAAAAAATCAAAATATGCCATGTTAGAAACCTGCGATAATGTCGTCCTGATTTAGAAGTTTAACTTCTGTGAACTGTATGTTTAAAATGACTGCGGGTACTTGAATCATTGTACCGTTGACACTTTTGAATGATGTATATTGGTTGTCAGGAGTATAATTAATATTAATTCCAGAACAAACACAAGCTTGCATTCTATAATGCAATGTTTGAGTAGTTGAAACAGAAGCATTTACATCACTGACAGTTGCACTTTCTATATTATCAGGATCTAAACGAACGTAATCTAGATCATAATGGTCAGGAATTTGAAAGAATCTGCCAGATTTATTTATTTTACCTATAGCTCCATCATCCCCTAATAAATTTTCCAAGGCATCACTAGCAACGTTTTGGAAATCTGAATTATTATGATAAGGACTTCCCTCTTTAGCATCCCCATCATTAACTCTACTAAACAGATCGAAATCTCCACTTGTAACTTGAGGATGAGCACCCACCTTTAAATATTGAATGATATTTTTAATTTCTTGTGCCTCTCTATAGTTTCTTGCCAGCATTTTAATATTGAAACTATGATTTCTAAAATTCATCTGACTGAAAAGTTGTTCAGTGTATGGGTTGAACACTTTTCCNNNNCTTAAACCTGATAANACANTTGCATCTAAGTTACCTTGAACACCAAAAAATCCAGATACAGCATTCGCACCTTGAGCAAGAGCACTTGCTAAAAACTCTGGTCTAAGAGCAGATGCTGAATTTTGAAGAGATACAGCTAATGAATCTACGTTAGCTGATCCTATTGCATCGATAGCTGCAGCACCACCTACACCTAAGTTAACTTGACGATATACTGGTTGATACTGAGCATTGATACCTGAAGGTAATGATAGATAAACTGTAGATCTATGTTGATTTTTTACTCCGTCTGAACTAGGGAGAAAATCTGTGTTCGCTCCATAGTATTTTCCATCTTTATATGTTGTTCTCTGTCTACGAATCTTTAAATAGTCAATCATGCCAGTAGCACCCGTGGCATCATCTCCCAAGAAAGTCTCTGCAGCAGACACGGGAGCCTTGTAAGGGTATCTCATGGTGAGATTATATCTATTATCGTCTTTGAATACTGACAAGGGTAAAGTGCCTAAATATTATGGGATCTTTATGTATTTATGCGATATCAAGGGAAATATCGACCTAACTTTCCTAGAAAGTACAAAGGTGACCCAAGTAATGTCATCTATAGGTCATCTTGGGAATATAAATTTATGAAATGGTGTGATATTACTCCTTCCATACAGGAATGGGGTAGTGAAGAGATTATAATCCCTTACATTTCTCCTGTTGATGGTAAAAGACACAGATACTTCCCAGATTTTTACGTTAAAATCCAGAACAGGAAGTATTTAGTCGAGGTCAAACCCCTAAAACAAACAAGGGAACCTAAAACTCAAAAGAGAATTACAAAAAGATATATTAATGAGGTTGTTACATGGAGTGTCAACCAAGCAAAGTGGAAAGCAGCAACCGAGTTCTGCAAAGATAACAACTGGGAATTTAAGTTAATTACCGAGAAGGAGTTAAAAGTCTAATGGTATTTGGAAGCATTTTTACAGCATTAAACTCTATTGCTGGCACTATTGTAGACGAAAGCAAATCAGGTATGCAATTTGAAGAGGCTGCGTACCCTTCCTATCAGGAATTTCTTGCGTTTAGTAAAAAATATGATCAGCAACCTAGTTTTAGTAACTTATTTTCGGTTCATTTTTCACCGCCAAGAATATTACAAAACAACTTAACTATTAAAGGAGGAAGTAAAACTAGGAGGTTGAATCCTGGTGACCCCAAGATGAGAGATTTACTCAATCTTTATTGTCAATCAGTTAACATGCCTAGTAAACAGGTAACTACTGGTTCTGCTGTTAATGTTGGTGCTGCTGTTAAATATGCAACTGCTGCAGCATACAGTCAGTTAAATATGTCATTTATCATGCCTAAGTCTCAACAAACTCGTATATTTTTTGAGAGGTGGGTGTCTAGAATGGTGCCAGATGCAAATCAAATGTCGGAATTTTATGATAACTATGTGTGTCCTGCCTTAAGAATCTATAAATGGGAACGAGGTGGTGGTGATTTCATTAGTAACGATGCTAAGTTACAGGGTTTTGTTAACAAACAAACAGGAGATCCAATCTATAACTTTAGAAAACATAAACTTACAGCGATGTATGAGATTCGTAATCTTTTTCCTTATAATATAGGGTCAACTCAACTAAACAATGACACTTCACGAGCTATGACTCTGACTGTAGGGTTTTTATATGAAAGGTATCGTGTTGCTGTTGAGGATGACTTTACTGATGATGGTAGGTTTAAGTTTAGAAATAATACCGCAGAGTCTCAAAGATTCTTACCAAACTTGGTTAACACTGGTGTAGGAGACTTCTAAAACGAAAATCAACTTTTATTTCCCAGAAAAGGGCAAAAAAAATCCCGCCAAAAATTTGACCCCTAGGGTTTTTGCCTAAATAAAGTTACTGAATTGAAATATAATTTTCATGGCATTACCAAAACTGAATGTACCTAAGTACAAAATCAAGTTACCTTCCGATGGAAGAACTGTAAATTACAGACCTTTTCTAGTAAAAGAGGAGAAACTTCTATTACTAGCAACTGAGTCTGGTGAATCATCAGAGTTAATTGCAGCAGTTACAGACATTATTAAGTCTTGTACCGATATTCAAGATGTTGATAAACTACCAACATTTGATATAGAATACATTTTCTTACAGATTAGAACTAAATCTGTTGGTGAAACTATTAAGTTGACAGTCACTTGCCCTGATGATGGAGAAACTCCTGTTGAGGTTGAAATTCCTTTGGATCAAATCAAAGTCACTAAGACTAGAGGACATAAAAAGGATCTAAAAATCTCTGATGAAGTAACCATTACTATGGGATATCCGAAACTAGATACGTTCATTCAAATGAACTTTACTGGTGAAGAAGCTGGCATGGATCAGGTTTTTGACATGGCATCTAGTTGTCTCGAAACAATTTCTGATACTGAGCAAGTATATGATTGTGCAGACACACCTAAAAAGGAAATTCTTGAATTTTTTGATTCAATGGACACTAAACAGTTCACTATGATTCAAACGTTCTTTGAAACTATGCCAAAACTTTCTCATAAGATAAAGGTAACTAATCCCAAAACAAATGTTGAAAGTGAGGTGGTTCTGGANGGGTTAGCGTCTTTTTTCGCGTAGCACTCCTTCATCAAGACCTAAAAGGTTATTATGAAAGCAATTTTGCTTTAATTCATCATCATAAATGGGATATGCAATATATTGACAATCTCATGCCTTGGGAAAAAGAGGTATATGTCAGTTTATTGGTTCAGTTCCTAAAAGAGGAAGAAAAACGAATGAAGGAGCAACAATCACAACAGTAAATGGCTAAGTTACAAGTCTATAAGTTTGTTAGTCCTGGTGCAGGTAGGTCATCTGCTCCAGAAGTTGCTGCAGCTAGACAAAGTTTACTTGCCACAAATAGATTAGGGTCAGTTATAACTGGTATAGGTAGTCAGGTTGTAGATATTAATAAAATTACAAATTTAAGAGTAAAGGCAGCAGATAGATCTGAAATAGCAGAAAGAAGAGAGAAAAGAAAACAGATGGATGCGGAGGCAGAGGCTCTCCAAGAATCAGTTGCAGGTAAAAAGAATTTATCAGAGTACTTTAAAAAGAAAAGTAAAATAAAATATAAAAAGAAGGATTTTGGAAGTTTCCTTAAGAAAACATTTGGAATAATTGGCAAAACACTACAACCACTTGTTGATCTTTTCATAAAGATTGGTGCTCTTGCAATAATGAACGATCTTCTTAAATGGGTAGAAGATGAGAATAATATAAAAGCTTTAACTACATTTTTAGAAAGAGCTTCTTTCGTATTTGAAAAAATATTTAATTTTGGTGCTTGGATCGTCAAAGATAATCTGCTAGATGGTTTTGATCAGCTATTTGGTAGTGACAGTTCTTTCCTTGGAAGGGTAGAAGGTCTTGGTAAAATGATGGTTGGTATTATCGGGTTGAAATACCTGTTTAATCCATTCAGCATTATTACTGATATTATTGCAATGGCAAATATTATCAGTGCTGCCTCATTCTTTGGTGGTAAAAGAGGATGTCTGCCTAATAGTAGATTCAAGAATAGAAGTAGATTTAGACCTAAAGTTACCACAAGTAAAGGTGCATCAACAGGTCCTTTCAAAGGTGTTCGTGAGTTTTTCAATAAGTTAAAACCAAAGGCAAAAATTACACAATCTGGTTCGTCACCAAGTCTTGTTAAAAGATTTACTGACCTTTTCAAGAAAAAACCTATTGTATCTCAGTCTGGTGCTACAAAGGGTAATTTCATTTCTAATCTTTTTAATAGAAGTAAAGTAACTACAAATAAAACTGTAACACCTAACGTTAATACTCCTAAACCAAATTTCAATAAACCAAAAGTAAATTTCAATAAACCAAACATAAAATTCAAACCAAAAATAACAGGAAATACTGTTAAAACTCTTGGACTTAGTTTGGCTCTTGATTGGGCATTGTCTTCAACTTTTGGTGCTATAGAACAGAAACAATTTGAAAATTACATCAAAAAGTTTGAGGGAATGAGTAAGGAGCAACAATTAAAAGAAATTCAAAAGAGAGAAAGAATAAGAGATAAGGCAACACAAAATACTAAAGGTTTTAAAGGTATATTTAATAAAATTATTACTGGAGGTGGATTCCTACAGGAGAATCAAGACGAAAAACAAATTGAACTTCAGACTACTTATCTGAAGGCAATGTATCAGATAGCGGGTCAAACCGACACTACTGGTATGAATCAGAATGAGTATGAGCAGTTCTATGATAATGTACCTGAGAAAAATAAAGACAAGAAAGGTAATAGTTTTGATAATCTTAATCCTGCAAATGATAGAAAATGGTATAATCCATTTTCATGGTTTAAGGCAGAGGGTGGTCAATTACCAGAGTTATTCATAGGTGGTTTGGTTAGAAGTATTGGTAGAGCAGTTAGTGGTGTCGTAAAGGGTGTTACTAGCGTAGTTAGTAGTGTTGTTAATACAGTTTCAAATGTAATTAGTAATCCTATCGTCAATACAGCACTATCATTTATTCCTGGCGTTGGTCCTGTAGTTCAAGCTATAAACGCTGTAACAAATCTTGCTCAAGGAAACATCATGGGTGCTATTACCAGTGGTGTTGGTGCTTTAGGTAGTTTTGCTAATATCAATACAGTAAATGCTATAAATCAACCTCAATGGATGAGAAATCTTAGATTTAGTAAGTTTGGGCAAGGTGTTGCAAACATGTATCACAAGGGAGCAAATCTTTTCGCCAGAGCAAGTGGATTTGTAAGCAATCTTTATAATAATGTTACTAGCAGTAGACTTGGTAAAATAGGTATGCAACTTCTAGGTGGTAATATGGGTGGTGCTATTGGTGAAGTTGTTGGTATGATGCCAGGTTTATCAGGTGGTATTGAGAATTTTGGTAACTGGTTAGAAAAAAATCAATTACAAGGTATCTTAGGAGCAGTACCTGGTATTCGAGGTCTTGTAAGTAATGTTCCTAATATTATGAGTATACCTGGCATGGCAAAGATTCTTGGTGGAGACGGATATCAGTTCTCTGCTATGAATGCCATAGGTGCTGTAGCAGATAAAGCAGGTATGAAGGGTATATACACTGCTATTATGAGTGGTGTTCAATCAGGTAATTATGTTGATAGTTTGAGAGACTTAGCACCTGAGTTAGGAGTTGATCCTAGAATTTTAGGTGTATTAGATAAAGGTAGAGCATTACTTCGTGATAATAAGTTCAATGCTGAGTATGCTATGCAGACTGCTATTGAATTCTTACCAGTTCCTTTAATTGTTGAGAAGTTGATTCCTGCACCTACCCCTGTACCTATAAATAGCGGTGATACTTATCTTGTCGCTCCATCTTCAACACAATCGAGGTGATAAATGGCATTAAATAAAACAGGTGCCAAAATTAATTTTTACAAGTTTGTAGATCCCGATGGTGGTCGCTCACAAGGTGCAGCTCAGACTCGTTCTTCAAGGAGAAATGTAAACTTAACTAAGACTATCAAGTTGCAAACAACTGCAACTAATAACTTAGGAGCAACGGTAAATTCCTTAGGCACAGTTATAAAAGATATTAGGGCATCACAGTTATCTTTATTAGAAGCAGAGAGAGAAAGAGCAAGACAAAGATTTAAACCAGTTTTCTTAAAACCTCAAAAAATAAAGAAATTTGGAGGTTTTGATAGTCTCTTCAAAGGAAAACTACCTGGTTTTCTGGAATCATTGATGAATTTAATTGGAGCATTTCTAAAATTTGCTTTAGTTCTTCCTGCTCTTGATTGGCTTTCTAATCCAGAAAATCAAGATAAGGTAGTAACAATTATAGAAACTCTTGGTAAGGTTTTTAAATTTATAGCTGGATGGGCAAAATTCTCTATTAATAATACTATCAATGGATTGTACGAGTTATTAGCAGATGAATCTACTCTTAGGGAAAGAATCGGAGGTCTCTTCAAAGCATTAAAGGGGTTAGGTGCAGCTTGGTTAGGAATTAGTATTCTTACTAATCCAATGGCAGTTGTCAATGCATTCAAAAATGTGCTAATATTCCTAAATAAGGGACTTCTTGCTGCTGCAGCTAAACTTGCAACTCATCCTTTGGTTCTTGCAGGTCTTGCTCTTACAGCAGGTAAATATATACCTAAATTTTTCCCAGAAACAGTAGATCGAGAGGAGCGAAATGAAGAGGAACAGTTAATTGAAAGTGGTCAAAGTAAAGAGGAACGAATTGCTGAACTAAAACAGCAAAAAGAAGATCTCACCTTCATGCAAAAATTATTTGGTAAAGGAAAAGAGATTGATGAATTAATTTATTACTTAGAAACTGGACAGACAAAAAGTTATGGATTTGCAAATGGAGGTTACTTAGATGGGTATGCTAAAGGTGGTTGGATTTCTGGTCCTCAGTCAGGGTATCCTGTATCACTAGATGG
>FUFK010071964.1_pt1 | contig 17535 bp, 26 predicted proteins | sample 1021851 | NCBI WGS metagenome assembly FUFK01 (sample SAMEA51879418, study PRJEB19060) | metagenome | reverse complement strand
ACAAATAAGAACAGCTACTGTTATTAAAGAAGATGACAAAGAGCTTACAAGGTCTTTTAGTAGAAAAGTTCTTGAATGCGTATCATCATCTTATGATAGTGAAAATGACAGTTGGACTCATACAGATACAGATATATCTGGTGAGTCCACAGAAGTTCAAGCTATTTGTAATGCAGTTTGGACAACAACAGTTAAGAACGCTAAGAAAACATTTAATGAAGCTGCAGGTTTATAATAGAAACATTAGAAGGATAGTGATAGACTTATACTTTTAATTAGGAGAATTAATTATGGCAGAAGCTAAAGAAAACACAGTAAACGAAGAACCACAAGTTCTGACTATGACTGAAAAAGTTGATGATGTTGATGTAAGTAAACAATACCTAGTTGACGATATGTCAGAGGAAGGTAAAGTTATCTACAACAAATTAGCAATAGTACAGAAAAGTAAAAATGACATACTTACAAATGCTAATTTTGAAGTTGAAAAAGCCGACATACTTATAGCACATTACATGCAACAACTAAAAGATAATCTTCCTGAACCTATGGAAGATNAGGAAGAAAGTGCTAATGACGGAGATAAAAAACCAAACTGATACAAGCAAACTTGAACTNCANGAACAAATTTGTGCGTTACGNTATGAAAANATAGAAAGGCGNATGGAATCAGGTTCNAAGCGATTNATTCGTTTAGAACAACAGATATGGGGTTTGTATGCTCTAATTATAGCTNCNCANATTATTGGAGNNTTTTACTAATGGCAGGNTTNACAGTNAATACAGCACCAACNACCGAACCTGTAACTTTACAGGAAGTAAAAGAATATTTACGAGTTGATGATTCTACAGATGAAAGGATTATAAGACCATTCATAGAAACAGCTAGAAGGTTTTGCGAAGAACACACTGGTAGAGCCTTAATGACACAAACTCTTAGTTTTACATTTAGATGCCTTTGAAGATATAGAAGACCCTTTNTGGGAAGGNATNAGAACAGGNCCNTATNTAAATTATTATAAAAATTANGTTGTATTACCNAGAAGTCCAGTGGTTTCTGTTAGTCATGTNAAAACTTTTGATGATGCTGATACAGAAACTACTTTTGCAGCTTCTAAATATTATTTAGATAATTCACGAGAACCTGCAAGAATNGTATTAAGAACNGGNGAAACNTTTCCTACAGCATTAAGAGTTGCTAATGCAATAGAAGTAAAATATGTTGCAGGTTACACATCACAATATAATGTGCCTGAACCACTAAGACTAGGCATATTACAACACATAGCATATCTATATGAACATAGAGGAGATATGTATGATGCTAAATTACCTTATCCACCCATGCTTAGATCATTGTATGCACCATATGTGGTACATAGAGGATTAGGTTCATCATCTTTAATGGCTTTGGGATAAATGTCTAACTCTATTGGCAAAATGCGTTATAGAGTTAAGGTAGAAACTGCTACAAATACTCGTGATGCAGGTGGTGGTATCTCACAATCATACACCCCAGTAACTTTTATTTACGCCAATATTAAGCCACTAAAAGCTGATAGCACCTATAGACAAGGGATAGTGCAAGAAAAGGTCACACACGAAGTCACAATTCGTTATATGGACAATATATCTACAAACCATCGTATTAGTTTTGGAAGCAGATTGTTTGANATAAAAGGCATCATAAATGTAGATGAAAGAGACAGATTTTTAAAACTTTTATGTGCTGAAGGTGTTGCCATATGAGTGTTGATCTGAAAATTAAAAACCTTGATGCTTTCAATAAAAAACTTAATAAAAAGCTACAAGAGAATCAAGTAAAAACATATGTGCTAAGAGCAACTCAAATGGTTGAACGCACTGCACAAGAAAGTATTAAGAAAAAAGGCACTGGTAAAACATATCAAAAATATAACCCTAGAAGAACTCATACAGCATCAGCTAGTGGTCAACCACCTGCTACTGACTTAGGTTTTTTAAGTCAAAATATTACAATCAATGTCAAAAAAAAGACCGATGGTAGTGTTGTAGGTCAAATAATATCNGCAGCACCTTATTCTGCNCATTTAGAATTTGGTACAACACAAATGGAAGCTAGACCATTCATGCAACCAGCATTAGAACAAAATCGTAGAAAAATACACGCAATGTTTAAAAAAGGTGTACTCAAATGAGTATTGGTCAGTTTCAATTACAAAGTGCTATATATACAGCACTTAATGTTAGTGCAATAACTGATACTTTGTCCTGTGGTGTTTATGATGAAGTAATAGAAGGTAATACCTATCCATTCATTGCTTTAGGTGAAGAAACTGCAATAGATTACAGCACAGTTGATCTTACTGGTGGTGAATACACTATCAATATACACATTTGGTCACAATACAAAGGTAGTAAAGAAACAAAGGAAATAATGGACAAGATTCACGATTTATTGCATGATATAAACTTAACNGTCACAGGTTTTAATCTGATAAACCTCAGATTTGAATTTAGTGATATAATGAGAGACCCAGATGGTGTTACTAGACATGGAGTCATGCGATTCCGAGCAATAATATTAGGTACAAACTAATTTTATAGGAGAAAAATATGGCAGCACAAAAAGGTAAAGATGTCTTAATGAAGATTAACACCAGTGGTTCTACTTATGTAACAATCGGTGGTCTAAGATCAACATCAATAACTCTTAATGATGAAGCAGTAGATATAACTAATAAAGATAGTGAAGGTACACGAACTTTATTAGCAGGTGCAGGAGTAAACAGTATTTCAGTTACAGGATCAGGAGTATTTACTGATTCTACAGCAGAAGCACTTGTTAGAACTACATTTTCTGGACAACAAAATACATCTGATGGTTCATCTGCACAAACACCTGCATTTAAAAACTTTCAATTCTTGATTCCTGATTTAGGAACTTATACAGGTTCTTTTATGATAGCAAGTATGGAGTTTGCAGGAGAGTTCAATGGTGAAGCGACTTATTCATTCACATTTGAATCTGCAGGTTATATAACATTTGCAGCAGTCTAATATGAAGGAAGTAAAGGTCAAATATAACAAAAGCCTAATTGATGGTATGTTATATAAAGGTTCACTTGTTTTACCAGCTAATGTAAAAGTTGGTGAAACAGTCAACATTGATGGCAAGGAAACCAAAGTCTTATCTACAAGTGTAGATTACAGAGACAATATACAAACTATACAAGTTGCAAACGCAACTTTAGATAAAGGAGAAAAGTCAGATGGCAAATCCACTGAAGGGTGAAATACCTCTAACACTTGGCAAAGAAACTTATAAATGCAGACTTACAATAGATGCATTAGTAAGAATAGAAGACGAACTAGATAAAGGCATTTTAGAATTAGCTACTGCCATTGCTGAAGCTAAAGTGCGAGTTCGCACATTAATTGTTGTTTTAAGAAATGCACTACGAGGTGGTGGTAATGATTTTGACGACAAAAAGATAGGCTCTATTATTCAAGAAGTAGGNATAGTAGTAGCATCAACCGAAGTAGCTAAACTCTTAGCTGCAACTTTAACCGACAACGACTCAGACGAGGAAGATAAAAAAAAAGAACAAGTAGCATGAACCCTGTTAGCATCAACTGGGCAGATTATGTAAAAATCTGCATTGGTATGATGAACATGAGACCTACTGACTTTTGGAACTTATCTCCTCGTGAGATGTATCTAGCTATCAAAGGATTCAAACAGTTTCATGGTGCAAAAGACCCTGAAGAACCTATGACCAAAGATAGACTAGAAGAAATGATGGAGTTATACCCTGACTAATGGCTTCTCCTAAAACAATAGATCAACTCGTCATTGAGATCAAAGCTGATACTAGACAGCTTAAAAAAGATTTACGACAAATACAAGGAAGATTAAAAACTACAGGTGCTGCTGGTGGTGCTGCTTTTGGTAGCATGGCAGGAAGTTTAAAAGAAGTGAAAGTTGGTGCATTAGCAGCAATTGCAGGTATCGTTACTTTAGGTGCAACAATAAGTCGTATGGCAAATACATTTATGATGTTTGAAGATTTAAAAGATTCTTTAGATACAGTATTTGGTAGTATAGAAGCTGGTGATGTTGCTCTTGATAGAATACTTGAATTTTCACAAAAAACACCATTTCAGGTAGAAACAGTAACACAAGCATTTATTGCACTTAAATCTGCAGGTATAGAACCCACAGAACAAATGTTGACTACATTTGCAGATACAGCTAGTACATCTACTGACCAACTAGGAGTATTTAATGCATTAATAAGAACAGTACAAAGGTCTGCTGGTGGTGGATTAGGTTTAGAAGAACTTAATATGATAGCTGATAGAGGTATTGATGTATTTGGTGGACTTAAAGAAGAACTAGGTTTATCAAGAATGGAACTAGGTGACTTCGGGGCAACTGCAGAAGGTGCTGAACTTATTGTTGAAGCTTTAATTAATAGCTTAAATAGAAAGTTCGGTGAAGCTATGGAAAGCAAAATGGATAACTTATCTACAAAAGCATCTAACATGGAAATTGCATTTAAGCTTCTTACAAATGAACTTATGGAAGGTGGTCTTGCAAATGAACTTAAAGAAGCATCTGATGCAATGGCAGGTTTATTTAATACTTTTGCAAGATTTCTAGCTAGAAGCAGAGGAGAAGGTCTTGGTATTGTTTTAACTGGTGATACAACACAGGACTTAATTCTTATTCAAGATGAATTAGATAGATTAGATGAAAGACTTGCAACGCTAAGAACTCAACCTCTTTCAATGCGACAAACTGGTGAACAATCAAGGGCAAGACAAAGAAGTATTGAAGTTACAGAAAGTTTAATTTCAAATTTAATAAAAAAACAACAAGAATTAAAAGATATTAATAATGGTGTAGCTGATTCAGAAAGTAAAATTAATGATGAAGTAAAACAAAGTATTTTATTAAGGGGTCAACTATCAAATGCTTTTGGAATATTAGAAAAACATCTTTTATCAGTTCAAGGTGACACAAAAATATTAGGGATAGCACAAGAAAATTTAGGTGCAATCTTTGAAAAAAATGAAGAAAGATTAGCTGAACTTGGAATTATGTCGGAAAAACAACTAGGCGAAGCTTTTGAAAAATTAGCAAACGATTCAAATAAATTAGCAACTGAACTTGATGGTGAGTTGAAACAAGCAATAATAAATTCATCAAATGCTTTTTCCACTGATTTAGTCAACTCTCTTTTAGATGGTCAAAGTGCATTAGAAAGTTTTAAAAACTTTGCACAAAACTTAGTAGCACAAATCTTATCTATATTTTTGCAACTAAAAGTTATCAATCCAATATTAAATCAAATATTTGGTGCAGGTACATTTTTTACAGGTAGTGGTGGTTCAGGAGGAGGTTCAGGTGGTGGAATAGGATTAGCTAAAGCAGGTGGAGGTACTGTACAAAAAGGTGTGCCTACACTCGTAGGTGAAAGAGGTGCAGAGATATTTATTCCTAATACTAGTGGTAGAATTATGAATAATATGAACAGTAAGAATGCTATGGGTGGTAATTCTATTGTTATAAATCAATCTGTCAATTTTGCAACAGGTGTTGTACCAACTGTAAGAGCAGAGGTTATGAGTATGTTGCCACAAATAGCTGATGTAACAAAAGCATCTGTCTCAGAAGCTGCAGCAAGAGGTGGACAATTTAGGAGGGTTTTACAAGGTGGCTAAATTAATAGATATGCCTACTTCACCAAATTTTGTTAGAAGTAATTTTTCATTATTCAGAACTATTGGTATGACTGTATCACCATATACAGGCAAAACTAAAACACAAGAATTTGATGGTGTCTTTTGGAACGCTGAAGTATCTTTACCACCAATGCGAAGAGATCAAGCTGTCAACTGGCAAAGCTTTTTACTAAATCTAAAAGGTCAAATCAATCATTTTAAATTTACTGACCCTGATGCACTAACAAACACTGGCACATATTCAACTGCTTTTTTAACATCAGAACTTAGAACTAATAACACATCAGTACAATTGTCATTCAGTGGGTCAACTATTACTGCAGGATCATCTACATTTTCAAGCACAAAAGTAGGTGATTTTATTGTTGTAACAGGTGCAACAAATGAAGAAAACAATGGTACACATAAAGTTACTACTGTGACTAGTGCAACTGTAGTTGTTGTAGATTCTGATTTAACGACTGAATCTAATACTGCTAGTTGTAAAGTGCGAAGTAATGTCAAAGGTGCTACAGGTCTTAATTTATTAGCATCAACAAATAGTGCAACAGGCACTATAAAAAAAGGTGATTATTTACAGATACAATCTTCGGCATCTAGTACATCTAAACCTGCACAACTTGTAATGGTGACAGAAGATGCAACATTAACAACAGATTCAGGTAAAGACTTTTATGGTGTACAAATTCAACCAAAACTCAGATCAGATTTAGCAACAGGTCACTATGTTGTTTTTACAAATCCAAAAGGTACATTCCGACTTACTACAAATGAAGTCAATTGGAATGCAGATAATATATCAAACTATGGAATATCTTTTTCGTGTATTGAGGTAATCTAAATGGCTACAAGACAAGGATTAGATAGTTCTATTGTCAATCGTTTAGGTGCAGATGAACAAGCTTTATTCTTAGCTGTCAAAGCAGAATTTGATAGTGGTGATGTTCGTGTTTGGACAGGCACAGATGATCTTTCAATCAACAGTGAAACATACACAGGTGCTGGTGAATTACTTGCTATAAGTGAAACCCAAGAGAATATAGATTTGTCGTCACAAGGAATATCTATTTCTTTAAATGGTATGGACTCTACTGTCTTAAATATTGCACTTACAGAAAATTATCAAAATAGATTTGTGACTATTTTTTTAGGATATGTAATGGGTGGTACTAATGAGGTTGCAGGTGTGGTGACAATATTCAAAGGAAGAATGACTGCATTAACTGTTGCAGATGATCCTGAAGGTGCAACTATTGCAATAGATGCAGAAAATAGATTGATAGATTTAGACAGACCATCAAATCTAAGATACACAAAAGAATCACAAAACTTTTTACATTCAGGTGATACAGCATTCAACAGAATAGCATCAATACAAGATAAAGAAATTGTATGGGGTAAATCATCATCAGTCACAGGTGGTGGTGGAGGTAGTGGTGGATCAAGAAGTGATGCCATTAGAAGAAACAAACAAGAACAAAGATGAAGAAAAAAATTGATTGGGAAATACATTTCAATAAATTTGTTGATGAAAAAAAGAATAAACCCTTTAGATGGGGTTCATGGGATTGTTGCAAATTTTCAAATGGCATCATAAAAGCTATGACAGGTGAAAGCCTAATACCAAAATCTTTATCATGGAAAAACAAAGAGACAGCAATGAAATCTATTAAAGAATATGGTGGTACGCTTAACGCAAGTATTACAAAAGCTTGTAAAACAAAAAAACTAAACAAGGTAGATAAAAATTTTATTACAAAAGGTGATTTAGTCGTCTTTGAAGAAGAATCACAATTAGTTGGTATTTGTGATGGATATGCCATTCTTGGACCTGCAGATGATGGCATAAGTGTCAAGCCTTTATCTGAATGTAATATTCTTAATGTTTGGAGAATCGCATGAAGCATATTAAAAATGCGATAAAAACTTTTGTTGTAGTTTTCTTAGTATCACAAGGTTTGGGTGCTTTTGGAAGTTTAGGTAAGGGTGGTAAGTTCATGAAAGCACTAGAATCTTTGAAAGGAAGTGCTATGGCATCAGCTTCAATATCAAGTGCTTTATCATTTATTGGTAGTATCATGAGTAAAGGTGGTAGGTCTATAACTGCCAACTTTGGTTCAAAATTTATGAACAGAGATTCAATTGCACCTAGACAGATTGTTTATGGGCAATGCAGAGTTGGTGGCACTATTGCACATATTGAGACTACAGGTACAGATAATTTTTTATTGCATATAGTTTGTGTTATTTCTGGTCATGCTATAGAAGAATTAACATCTATAAGAGCAAATGATATTGACTTAACAACTACAACAAGCACTATAAGTGGTTCAACTGTTCATACAGTAACTAATAGCGAATATACAAACACAGATAACGATAACAATTTTGGAAGTGGTAGACTTATGCGTTTTACATTTCAAGATGGTACACAAACTGCTGTAGATGGTTTTATGAATGCACAACTTTCTTCTATGGGTACTAACGACAAATTTCTTGGTTGTTCTTATGTATATATGCAAATGGTTTTTGATAATGAAAAATTTGGTGGTGGTATTCCTGCCATATCATTTAAAGTAAAAGGTAAAAATGTTTTTGATCCAAGAACAAATGCAAATGCAACAACTGATTTACAAAGATCAAATCCTGCACTAATTATTAGAGATTATTTAACTGATACAACATATGGTTTAAAAGCTAAATCTGACGAAATAAACGACACAACAAATGCAGGTGGTTTTTCTAGTGCAGCTAATACCTGTGACCAAAATGTTACTCTTGCAGATGGTTCTTCCACAGAAACAAGATATACAGCAAATGGTTTTTCTGATTTTAGTGCAAGTGGTTCTGATGTTATAGGTGGTGTCTTATCAAGTATGGCAGGGTCAATGTCATATGTTAATGGTAAATTTAATTTATTTGCAGGTGCTTCTCAAAGTCCAACATTGACAATTACTGATGATGATTTATTAGAGCCAATTAGTGTAACTACAAAACCTAACTCAGGATCATTACACAATTCTGTAAAACCAGTTTATATAGATAAAGATTTAGATTTTGTCTCGGCAGATGCACCTGTTTTTCAAAGCACAACTTTTTTAAATGCAGACACCCCAACAGGAGAAAGCACTGCTAATTATGTAAAGAAAATGGAATTGCAATTACCATTTACTACTTCTTCAACTATGGCTCAACGACTTGGAAGGATAGCTTTAAATTATGAAAGACAATCTACAATGATTTCTTGTAGAGTTTCATTAAAGTTCTTACAACTTCAACCTAACGATTGGGTATATGTGACTAATGAAAGATTAAGTTTTTCACAAAAAGCTTTTCAAGTAATAGGCATTGATGTTGAAAATCAAGGTGACGAAGATTCACCTATTTTTGTTGCAAGGCTTGATTTAAAAGAAGCTGCATCGTCTGTTTTTGATTTTGCCACTAATGATTACACAACAGGACAATCAGAAGGAAGTGATGTTGATACAGGTGATTACAGTGTCACAGCACCTTCTAATTTATCTCTTGCACAACAAACAAACAAAGATGGTGTTACGACAAAAGTAGATATAAAAGCAAGTTGGACAAACAACTCTAGTGATAAGGTCACGCTTACAGAGGTCGCCTATAAGCTATCAACTGATGGTTCTTATACATCTGACTTCACTGTAGGAAAAGGTGTCTCTGTTGCTCTTCTACCAAATGTTGTTGTAGGTAAAACATACAATGTGAAAGCAAGGCATATAGATGTCAATGGCGTTGCAAGTGCATATACAAGTGCAGTCAACATTACTATATCTGCACCGACTGATGCACCTGCTGCACCAACAAGTCTTACAGCTTCTACAAGTCAACCATTTAACATAGTCGTATCTTGGACAAATTCCACAAGTCCTGATCTCAAAGCCACAAAAATTTATAGAAGAACATCTGATACAACACCCACAGATGATACTCATTTAGTAGATACTATTTATGGTGCTAATGGCAAAAAAACTACTGTTGTATTTGGTAAACAAGATGGCTTAACAGCAGGTACAAATTATTTCTTTTGGGTAAGGTCTGTCAATCATTCAGATGTGCATTCTGATTTTGTTGGTAGTGCAACAGGTAATTTTACAAATGTAGATGTAGGCGACATTGTTAATGATGCTATAACAGAAGTTAAAATAGCAAGTAATGCAGTTACTAATGCAAAAATAGCAGTAGATGCAATCCAAGGTGATGTAATTGCTGCAGGTGCAATCACGACAACAAAAATAGGTGATGACGCAATAACAACAGCAAAAATAAGTGCAAATGCTATTACTGCAAGTGAGATAGCTGCAGGTACAATAACTGCAACAGAAATAGCAACTAATGCTGTCACAGCTGCAAAAATAAATGCAGATGCAGTTACAGCAGATAAAGTTGCTGCAAACGCAATCGTTGCTGCAAATATTGTAAGTGGCACAATTACAGCTACGGAAATTGCTTCTAATGCAATTACTGCAGATAAAATCACATCAAATGCCATCACAACAGATAAGATAAACGCAGATGCTGTTACTACGGCAAAGATTGCTGCAGGACAAATTACAGCAAGTCTAATAGCTTCAGATGCAATAACAACAGATAAAATTGCAGCTTCAAATGTCACAGCAGCAAAAATAAATGTGACTGATTTAGTTTTAGCTTCAAATGGTGGATTAGTGAATGGTAGTGCAATTGGCAATTTTAATAATAATAGTAAACGCTATGCTCATGTCACAAGTGTTGGCACTGGTGCAGGATTTTATATTGGTTATGTTAGATTAGTTGGTGGTACAGGTGAGGTCAAAACAATAAGCTTGTTATTCTCTGATGGTACTTTTGGTGCTAGTGCTTCAAATCAGATAAACACAACAGTTACATCAGGTGGTACTGATACAACAAAACTCACAGATAATGCATCAAGTCCATTTAGATATGTAACACCTGATCTTGAAAAAATGATGGGTTTGATAAGTGAAAGTAGATTAACTTCTAGTGCTGACACAACAAATATTCCTTTAGCATTCAGATACACAGGCACTGGCACTGTTAATTTATTTATTTATGGGCAAGGAAATGCTAATTCTTTACAAATAGGATCAGCAGATGCTAGATTTATAAAGTTCAGTGCGAGTTAATTATGGCAGTTTTAAAAAGATATACAGCAACATTTACACCGAATGTAATAAAGTCAAAACAAATTATTGAAGGTGGCAAACAATTAGTGTCTGAAGTTGAATACACTATTAATGCATACGAAACAGCAAACTCTAGTAATACGCTGACTGTTACAAAACAAAATATAACATTTAATTATTTAACAAAAGATACATCTGACACAGATTTTGTTGAGATTGAAGATGTCAACGACAGTGTTGTGCAAGGTTGGATAAGTGCATATTATAGTACTAAAGAATTAGAACTTAATTCTTTTTTAACATTTATTGATACAGGTTTTGTGTCGTCAATAGAAGATGATATAGATTTAAGCAATCCATATGGATAAACAAGGAGGTTTTTATGGATAATATGGGAAGTGGTCGTTTTGGTGGCGACATGGATAGAAATGAAGTAGAAATGGACTTAAATAAGTTCATGGCTATGATACAAGAGATCGGTGAACTAAAAGATAAGATCAGAGAACTAGAAGATGTTAAAAATGTCAATCCACATCAAAAATGGATACATTTAGCACAAGCTGTAGATTCATGGCGTATCTTTCCAAGAGCATTCTTAACTGTTTACATCATACTGTTATACACAACAGTAATGTGGTTTATGGGTTTAGAAGAACCAAACTTTGAACAATCAGGTCTTATATCTGTGGTCGTGGGTGCAGGTGCTGCATGGTTTGGACTTTATGCTGGTACTTCAGGAGCATCTAAGAGTTTCAAAGGCGAAGATAAGTAATGGAAGTCTTTAACCTCATTGCAGAGGTTGGTGTACCAATAGCAGGTGCATTAGTTATGGCTTACTTTATATTTCTTGTGATGAAACAACTTATGGAAGGTTTGGTTGATGAAATAAAAACAACAAAAGCCATCACTAAAATGTTGATTACAAGAGCATCAATAATGAATAACGACATCATAAGAATTGATACAAGCGTTTCAAGTGCATTAAATTTACCACCTGACCTAGATAGGATAGCAAGAGCAGAGAACTTCGTAGAAGATGGCAAGATAGATGCAAGAAGAGATTAGTGTTGCACAACTGATAGCAGACTTTGGATTCCCTGTCGTTATGGTCGTAGGTCTTGGATATTTTGTATATTATGTTTGGCAAACTATCAACAAAGTGATTGATCCAGCAGTCATGGAAATGAAAACCACAATCATAAGGCTTACTGACCAACTTCGCTTACTAGACCAAGATATGATACGATTACAAACAAAGGTTAATACTGTTTTGAAAAACAAAAACAAAGAGGTATTAGACGATGGTAAAAAAGAAGAAAACAAAAAAGGAAATACAAGAAAGAGAAATAGAAAGACTTAGAATTATTTGGGTTGCATTTGTTATAGGTGCAATCTTAATTCTTGGAATAATTGCTGTCAATCTTAGTGCCGATACTATAACTTTCAAATTCAAATCACCATCATTTAGTGGTGTTGGTACAAGTTCACATTATCTAACTATAGATTCACAAACGCACACTCGTGAAATGACGATAAAAGAAGAACTAAAAGCACTGCAAGATCAAATAAAAAGAGACAAAGAAAACACTACACTTGCTAGATTTATTCGTAGTTTAGAAAGTCGTATATATGCAAAAATAGCACAACAAATTGTCAATAATATGTTTGGCGAGAGTCAATCAACAGAAGGAACATTTGAATTAGAAGGTAATATAATATCTTACAAAATTGAAGATGGAATGATAACACTAACAGTCGTAGATGCCGATGGTAATGAAACAATCATACAGCTACCTCTTGGTGACTTTAGTTTTTAGTTCTTGCAGTTTATTAGACATATCAGACGATACCTATAACGCTAGATTTCCAAGTAAGGATTTAGATAAACCACAAGATTTACTATCTAGTGAAGCACTTAGAAGCGTACAAAAACCTACTATAAAACCAGTAGTTGCAGTCTATGGCAACTCATTTACAGATCAAACAGGACAAAGAAAAAGCAACAGCGAGTTTGCATTGTTTTCTACAGCTTTAACACAAGCACCTGAAAACCTGTTGATAAAAGCACTGAAAGAAACAGCAGAAGGTGATTTTTGGATTGTTGTAGAAAGAGTAGGTCTTGATAATCTAACGAAAGAAAGACAACTTATAAGAAGCACAAGAGAACAATTGGTTGATGAAGATGGAAACAAGATTGATTCATCTCTTATGCCTTTGCTTTTTGCAGGTGTATTGATGCAAGGTGCAATTGTTTCTTATGAAACAAATCTTACTTCAGGTGGTATGGGTGCAAGGTATTTAGGTATAGGTACATCAGAAATATATAGAACAGACAATGTAACAATCTCATTAAGAATGATAAGTGTGAACACAGGTGAAATACTTGTAGAAAAAACTAAAACAAAAACAATCTACAGTCATGGCTCTGCACAAGATGTTTTTAGATTTATTGAAGCTGGTACAGAGTTAATAGAAATAGAAATGGGTAGAGCAGAGAACGAGAGTGGCACAATTGCTTTACAAAAGGCAATAGAAAGTGCATTATTAGATATAGTAAATATTGGTTATCAACGAGGGTATTGGAAATATGAATAAATATTTTTTATATTCGTTGTTTTTCATCAGTTTTGTTGCAGTCGCATCGGACAACGAAATATATGTAAGTCAAGCTGCAGGAAATAGTTCTTCTGTAGATTTAGAACAAATTGCAGGTAGTGGGAATATTATTGGTGGTCTCAATTCTGTTGCTGGAACATTAACAGCTTTAGGTCTTAGAGGTGACTCAATGACTTTAGACATAAATCAAATAGGTTCTACAAATAAGTTTCTTGGTGATATTACAGCAGATTCTTATACTGGGTTTTTTGAATTTACTGGTACAGGCAACACATTTACTATGCAAACTGACCCAACAAATACTTATAGTGCAGATACTTCTGATGTAAATGTACAAGTTACAGGTGGTTCAAACACATTTACTTTTAATCAAGCAACAAGTGCAATAGCATCTACATTAGATTTAGATTGGATTATTAATGGTTCTAATAACACAGTAACATCAAGTGTTAATTATGATTTAGGTACAAATTATATGGACATAGATGGTTCTGATAACACTATTAATTTTTCAGGTAGTGGTTATCAAGGTGGGTATTTTTATTTGGATCATACAGGTGGTTCAAGAACTTTTAATATTACACAATCAAGTACATTAGATAATGACTGGCTTAAAATTATATCAAATGGTAACAATGGTACTGTTTGCGTCATTCAAAATGACGCTAATGGCACAACCACTTCCTGCTGATATTGGAGATATATCTGAACTAAATGGTCTAGCACAAATTGTTAGAGATGCAGAAGTAAACACTGCTGAACTTAAATTAGGTATTCAAACTAATGACGAAGCCATAACAACTAATGGTCGTATGGCTATCAAGTTTCTTGATGAATCAACTGTCAAGCTTACAGAACATAGTCAATTGCTGATTGACGAATACATATATGATCCTGATCCAAGTAAGTCCAAAATGGCTCTTACCTTTGCACTAGGAACGACTAGATTCATTACAGGCAATCTTAATCGCATTGATAAGCAAAACATCAAACTCAAAACTCCTACAGCAAACATAGCTATTCGTGGAACTGATTTTACAGCTACAGTTGATGAATTAGGTAGAAGTTTAATTATATTNCTTCCTGATGCATTAGGTCTATCTAGTGGCGAAATAGAGGTTGTAACAGGTACAGGAAGTGTCATACTCAATAAACCATTTGAAGCTACAACAGTAAGTGTGTTTGAATCAGCACCAAGTAAACCTGCAATATTAGATTTATCTTTGAGTGACATTGATAATTTATTAATTGTTACGCCACCTGAAGAAAAAGAAATTATAGAAGAAGTTGTTTATACAAATGCAACAGACAGCATTCTTGATTTTAATGGTCTTGATTATGACCCTTTATCAGAAGATTTTTTAAAAGATGATGATTTAGAATTTACAGAACTAGACATAGATTATCTTGCAGATGGTAATTTTCTTGAAGATGTTTTAGATGTATTAGATGCTTTGGCAATTAAAGAAGAAGAAGATCAATTACAACTTGCATCTGCATTAAATATAAGTGGCACAAAAGTTGGTCAAGACACAGAAACAGGGATTATTACACTTGTACAAGGTGAAATTGTAAAAATGCAAAGAATATCAAACCAAGCAAATGTACAGCTTGATCTTGGTACTGATGGATCATACACAGTAATAATCGTACAAAATGGTGTATCTCGTGTTGTCAGAATCAATGGTGGTAGCAGTAATGTAATTACAATCAGGCAAGAATCATGAAATATAAATTATTTATACCTTTGCTGGTTGTATTATCACTGCCACTTATATTTCAAAGCACACCAACTGAATTAATAAAACTTAGAACCTTTGATAAATTTGTAAAAGAGTACGAACCATCAGGTAACTTTGTAATATTAAATATCACTGAAGAAGATGTAGAAAGAGAGGGTGGTTATCCATTACCTAGACAAAGACTAGCAGAGATTACATTAGATATATTAGGTGAGGGTGCTTTAGGTGTTGGATATGCTATATCTTTTCCACAAGCTGACAGATTTGGTGGTGACATAGAATTTGGTAGGTCTTTAGGTTATGCACCATCTGTTATTGCTATGTTTGAAGATGGTAAAGGTAACTATCCAAAAGCTACTGGAACAGTTGTAAAAGGAGAAGATAATGGTGGTATAATCAGTTTGGGTGTGAAGCAGAACCTTTCTCTCTTATCCAATCATACGCTACAGGGTTTAGCTATTGCACCCACAGATATAGATCAACTTGTAAGAAGAATACCTCTATTAGTTAAAACACCTGATAATGAATGGATACCTAGCTTTGGTACACAAATATATAAAGCACTTTTTAACATTAGAACTTATATTATAAAAACTAATGATAATGGTATAGAGGAAATATCAATACGAGGAATACCACCAGTTAAAACAGATAGTCTTGGTAGAAAATGGATTAGTTGGGTTGATACTCCTCAAACAGATTTACAAGAAATGGAAGTCAATGGTAAGTTTGTTATAGTTGGTGTGACAGCTAATGGTGTCATGCCACAGATTGCAACACCAGTTGGATTGCTAGAACCACACAAAATACAAGCTGCATTAGCAGAATCAATCTTGATCCAAGATAGTCCATATATACCTGATTATGCATTGGCAGTTGAAATAGCTTTATTTTTGCTTTCAGTAAGCCTTATTTGGCTTCTATTGATACGATTAGGTATAACATGGGGAATCGTCTTAGGATTAGGTTTAATGAGTTCTACAGGCTTTCTTGGTTACTATCTTATACAAAAAAGTTTACTAATAGATGTAACATGGTCTTTGATTTCACAATTTATAAGTGGTTCTACTGCTTTTTATGTAAGATTTAGAGAACAATACAAGCTTAGACAACAAATAAAGAAACAATTTGAGCATTATTTAGACCCAAGACAGGTAAAAAGACTACAAGATAACCCTGAATTGCTTAAATTATGTGGTGAGAAGCGTTATTGCACTTTTTTATTTAGTGATGTTAGAGGATTTACCTCATTATCAGAAAAATTAGAGCCTGAACAAGTAACCTATATTATGAATAAATGTTTGACTGCACAACAAACAGCAGTACAAAAGTATGGTGGTATGGTTGATAAGTATATTGGTGATGCAATGATGGCAATATTNAATGCACCACTTGATTTAGACAAACATGAAGAGAAAGCTTTGTTATGTGCATTAGAAATACAAAATAATATGCGTGTTTTAAATAAAGATTTACANAAAAAAGGTATNAATCCAGTGCAAATAGGTCTTGGCATAAATACAGGTCATGCAGTTGTTGGAAATATGGGATCAGAAACAAGATTTGACTATACAGCTATAGGTGATGCAGTAAATGTAGCTGCTAGACTAGAATCAGGCACAAAAGGTGNTGGTGTTGACTTACTTATTGGCGAAAGTACGCAAAATGCATTAGAATTTGATCTAATACCATTAGAACCTATAGAAGCTAAAGGTAAAAAAGACAAGTTACAGGTGTACACATGGAATTAAAAAAGGTAATTGACTGGATTATTAGTTTATTTACCACAAGATATAAAATTACAGTATCTTTCAACAAAGAATATGGTGATTTAGATGACAAATCATATATTTCTAAAAAAATCTTAGTGCAAAAAGAAAAACATCTTAAATTTCGTGACGAAAACAATAGATTNATTGAATATAGAAGTGCATCAGGNTTAAATTANATAATTGAGGACATNTNATGCAACAAATNTTGATNGGTATNATTTTAGTGCTNAGTTTTGGTGGTTATTACCTTTATCAAGAAAATATNACNCTNAAAGCTAANAATAAAGCNTTAGAAGGTGCAATAGCAACACANGAAGAAGCAATNAAGTCNATACAAGCNGATTTTGAACTGCAAACACAACAAATGAACGAACTATCTTTNAAAAGCCAAGCNGCACAAAGGGAACTCAATAGATATACACAATTTATACAAAACTATGAACTATCTGCAAAAATACTGGCAGACCCAGTAGAAATGCAAAGGAAAATAAATAATGGAACGAAGCATATCATGGAAAACATTGA
>FUFK010052884.1_pt1 | contig 17537 bp, 21 predicted proteins | sample 1021851 | NCBI WGS metagenome assembly FUFK01 (sample SAMEA51879418, study PRJEB19060) | metagenome | reverse complement strand
AGTACAATCCCAATAAGAAATAAATCAATTGCAGATATTAATTTAAATAGAAGCTCATTATTGCTACTTATTGAAGCATCAAAAAGTGGATTATAAAAAATAACAGCCTCAATTATATCCCAACTCCCAATAACAATTAAAGTAAAAGCTGATAAGATTGAGAGTATTACTGCAAGAACAGTTATGTATCTAAAATTCCATAAGAATTTTTCAAATTTATTTTCCATAGTTTAAAATTAGCAAAAAATTTATGGTTAGTTATTATCGTGTTTTGGAAAGTAGTCGTTTTTCCAAAGATAAATAAGAATAATAATACCGGCACCTAAAGAAATAAGAAACCCATATAAATGTGTATCGAGCCCGAAACGGATGTATTGAATTAAATTATATAAGAAAAACACATCAAGGATAACAAGCGCAAAAATAATGTAAGCATTAATCTTTGGAGATTCTGGTGTTTTCATCTCTAATTTTTTAAAAAAATTTAATCCAAAATAATAATTAAAGATAAATTTATATGTATTTTTGCGGCCGAATTTTTTTAAAATATAATTTAATGAAAAATCAAGATAACGGAAATGTACAATTAAATTCTGCAAGAAATGAATTTAATGACAGAGTTGAGGCTAAATCTTATTTAGGAAGAAGTAAAAAAGTTTCATGGTCAGCGGCAAGAAGATTTAGGTCTATCTAAATTAAAATTACCCAAATCAAATCATTTATATTTTTTGTACATTGTTTTAAACTCATTTAATCAATGGATAAAAAAATAAATAGGTTTGTAAAATTACCACTCATTATTATTTGCGTGGTTATATGTATTTCGGGTTTAAGATGGTTAATTAGTCAAGAACCTTGGATTTTGGATCAAGNTGCAAATGAGGAAAGATTGNCNATGACATTCAATGAATTATTTTCGATTGAAGGTAACAATACATTAGCAGCCTACCTCAAACAGATTTATAGATTTTTGGGTCTATATGTTTTTGGTACAGGCTTTGTCTTTTTAATGTTTTCTAAAATTGATTTATTTAATCAGAGAAGCTTTAGAAACAGATATTTTATTGCGTTAGGCACATTACTGTTTTCCAATATTTTACTTGCTTATTACTGGATACCTTCCTCTCATTTTATTTATATAATGTGGGGTGCAATTTTACTTTTCCTAGTTAGCCTATATAATCACACTAAATTAGAAAATTAAAAAAGGCCTCAGAAAGAGGCCTTTTAATATTTTAATCAAGTGAGGATATCGAAGCGGTCCAATCACAATACCATTGCACATAAATCGCTTTTCCATCATCGTCGAAATCAAAAGATTCATAAATAGGAATAACCACAGACTTTCCNTTAGAAGAATTAGTTACTTGCATGTCATAATAAAATCTTACCGANCCGTCAGCTTCNCCNGTTTCAGGATTTACTCCCTGAAGAAAATTAAATGGNGCCATATGTTTTACATCATATTTAGCAAAAAAGTCTTTATGAATTGNTTTGATTTGATCTAATNTTAGGGTNTCTGGNGCACCAAGTAAAGTACCTCTAAACACAGCNTCTTCTGAAAAACGTGAGTAATCGACGTNTTCGTTTGCATAGCTATCTAATAACNNTTGCATAGTTGCAGAATTTTTCTCNAAAGATAAGTTTATAGAATCATCTGATTTTGTTTGTGAATCACAAGAGAGAATAATTACTCCCATTAATATTGAATAAAAAAGTTTTTTCATTGTATTTGTATTGGTTAAAGTTTAAAGTAAATAAAATTATTAGTCATTACCTCCGTTTGAGCTTATTTTTTTTGCAAGCATTTGCATATCATCCACCATATCTGTTTCATCAACTATTTCATATCCTANAATAGTTTCNATAATATCCTCTAGTGTAACAATACCAATTGTATTTTTTGANTTGTCAACCACAAGCGAAATATGCTCACGTTTTTTTAAAAGCTTATCAAATAATTTTGGAATATTAGTTTTTTCACTTGAAATAATTATTGGTCGTTTTATNTCTNTTAATTTAAAATTACCTTTATTATTGATTATGCTTTCTAAGATTGTGTCCTTAAGTACATAAGCTTCAATCTTTTCGTTATTTAAAATCGGAATCCTTGAAAAAACCAGTTCAGGATTATTTTCATAAAATTTGTTAATTGTCAAATTTTCATCTGCTGTTACCATGACCGAGTATGGTGTCATTATTTCTTTAACTGTTACATTTCTGAGCTTGACAATATTCTTAATAAATTTTGAATCCTTTTCTTCAATAATACCTTCTTCTTTTGCTATTTCTGCAATTGTTGAAATATCTTCTCTTTTAAAAAAAAGCTCTTTTTTTGATGCACCAATTGATTTAGTGAATGCTTGNAGAATCCATAATATTCCTGTGTATTTGAAGATTGGAATTATCGATGAGAGAAAAATTGTTGTAAACTTTGCTAAGCTGTTCCAATATTTTGCACCTATAGTTTTAGGGATAATTTCAGAAAAAAGTAAAATCATAATTGTCATTACTGTGGAAACAAACCCCACCAGAACTTCATCAGAAATTCCACCCGGGAAAAAGGTATTTTCAAGATTTAATTCGGAGTATGCTACTTTAGCTTGAACACCAACTAAAATAGCTCCAACTGTATGAGCAATTGTGTTAAGAGTTAAAATAATTATTAAAGGTTCATCAATAGAATTCTTTAAATCTGATAATTTCTTTGCATAATTTTTNCCCTCTTTTATTTCGATTTTTATAAAGGTTGTGTTAATACTTAAAAGTACAGCCTCTAGAATTGAGCATAAAAATGATAAGCCGATAGTTAAAAAAACGTATAGTAGTAATAGTTCCAATAGGAATAAATAATTATTTCAAATTTAATAAAACTANAGCATACATTTTCTTCTTTTTAAATTATTGTAAATTGTATTTATGAAAAAATGGTTTTTTGGCAAAAGAGTGTTCCCAAGATGGAAATTAATTTTACTTGTTCTAATTGGAGTATATGCAGGATTTATGTTAGATAAAGACCCTACATTCGCTATAATATGGGCGCTACTGATGATTTGGGAGTTAACCAAAAAAGGNTCTGACTCGTGAAAAGATATGGCTTAGCACTTTTAGGTTTGATTTTATTTTCATCAGGGTTATGTGTTTTTGGAGAAGCNNTAATTTCNAAATATGAGAATAATAATTGGTTCCTTNTTGGNACCNTATCATTAATTTTAATCAATGCTGGTCTTGGCTTGATGATTAAAAATAAATGGGGAAAATTTTAATATTTCTTTAACTCAAATTTTCTGATTTATAAACTAATTTCAGTTTATGAAAAAGTTTTATCGCAGTAAATCAAATATTAAATTAGCTGGAATATGTGGAGGTTTAGGAGAGNATTTTGACACAGATCCATTGTTGTGGAGATTGTTATTGGTTATTTTGTTTTTTACTCCAATTCCTATTTTTTTGATTTATATAATTACTACACTATTAACAAGTGCTAAAACAGAGAATTAGATAACATGAAGGAAATCGACAAATCTTATTTGATAAAAAAAATCAATAAACTAAATAAAAAAATTCATAGATCTGAAAGCCAGGAAAATGATAATAAAACCTGGTGGAGAAAAATGAAGCTTAAGAAACTAACTGAAAAACTAAAACACCTTTAGTCTGTAACAATGGGTGCAGTAATCTCAGAATTACTTTTTACAATTATATAGGTTGATATAGCATAAAATGCATTCCCACCGTTCCCGTCACTTGTCCAGTCTTCGAAATCATATTCAAATGATATCGTTGACCCACTATAACTTGTATCAAGACTATTCATTCTTACAGGAACTGCCATTCCAGGACACCATCCTGCACGATCAGGNTGCCAGTTTCCGGGATTCTGATTATTAATAGGGTTAGCAGAGCAACCAATTGGGCCAAGATTATGTTGAAATGTGTTAGAGCCATTGATTTTTATATCATGAGTTCTAAAGCACCACTCAGCACATGGTCTCCCATCTGCGTCATAAGGGGTAGCATGACCCCATCCAGATATTATAGTCCTAAATTGAATATTTTCTGAATCACTAGGAATTTGAATTGATTTTTCTAAATCTAAATTATGAGTAACTCCATATGGAACTCCACTTATTGAATTTGAGTGAAGACTTAAGACTTCTGCAACCTCATAGTTTTCATAGTCAGGTGTTCCAACAATATAATCAAAATCTATACTGACTATATCAGCTTTAGTTGTCCAGTTTTCTATATATATTCTCAATTCCACATTGTCTTTTAAAAATGATTTAAAATCGGTTACATCAAATTCTAATCCCCTTTGCAGTTGTTGAGTCCCAACCCAATATGGGGTTATATATCTGGCTATCTCATACCAATTTCCGGTAGNTTGATCTTTAACTTTAACATTTGCAAATCTATCCCAATCATCACAACCTGTTGATGGACAGTCAATTTGTAAATACATTTTTATTTGTTGGATCTCAGATAAATCATCATGTAAACTAAACATCTGACTAGCNGATTGACTAAANCCACCNCCGTAGCCTAACNCTTGATTTTGAAAAGCCTGNTAATTATGAATTAAGGGTGTACCTAAACCAAATAAATTTATATTAATATTATTGCTAATATCGTTTGAGGAAATAACTAGCGTTGAATAATAATTTATTGCTTCAGCTGGAGTGAACCTAATATATACTTCATTTGAAATTTCAGGTACGAAAGAAAAACTTTGTGAGAATGAGCTATTATCTAATGAAACTTCATATCCTTCGGGAGCACTTATATTTACTTCAGATGAAGTATTTTCAGCATCGATAATAATAACCTGAGATTCAGAAATCTGATTTACCATCGTGTTTTCAAATGATAGAGAGCTAACATTTGCAGAAATATTAGCAGGTAAATTGATTACATTATTTTCAGATTCATCATCTGAACCACAAGTCAATAAAATTGTACAAATTAAAAGTTTAAATAAATTTTTCATAGTCATTTTTCAAATGTATAATTGTTTTAGTTTAGTGTTAAATTTTTGTCTTTAATTTTATTTATTCTTAGCATTTTGTAGTCTAAAAAATAATTTTGGTAAAGTTTCCAAGGTAATTTTGAACCCTGCTTTGGAAACAAATGAGATGCTCTATGAATATATGTAGAATTTAAATTTAATAATGGAGATATATTCATGCTTGAATCTTTTACTTTAGGCACAAAATATTTATAATTCTTTTTATCCATGAGTTTAAAAAGCCTACTAGCATATTCACTTGTTAGATCACTTTTTAATGTCCAGGATGCATTGGTATATCCAGCAAAAAAAATACAATTTGGCAAACCGCTAAGCATTAACCCTTTATATGTTACAGCATCAGATGGGCTATAAACCTTATTATCGATAGTTATTTTTGAGCCTCCAAAAGCTAAAAGTTTTAGCCCTGTTGCACTTATAATAATATCTGCTTCTAATTTTTTTCCTGAGCAAAGTTTTATACCATTTTTGTAAAATGAATCAATTTTATCGGTTACTACATTAGCTTTGCCCTTTCGGATTGCCTTAAATAAATCACCATCGGGAGCAACGCAAAATCTTTGATCCCATGGATTATAATTTGGCTCAAAGTGAGGTTTTGCAGGAAAATTACCTAACTGCCTTTGAGCAGCATTTACTAATAATTTTTTCAAATAATTAGGCCAAATTTTACATGCTTGAAAAAATAAAATTTGAACAAAAATATTTTTAAATCGAATTAGCTTATGAGCGATTTTTTTTGGAAAGTACTTTTTGATAAGNTGNGCATATTTATCATTATTNGGAAAAGCGCCAACATANGTTGGAGATCTTTGAAGCATNGTGATTTCAGAAGTTTTTTCTGCCATTTCAGGTACGATGGTAACGGCCGTTGCACCACTGCCAATTACTACAACTTTTTTGTTTTTATAATCTAAGTCCTCTGGCCAGTGTTGAGGGTGAATTACTTTTCCTTTAAAATTATTTATCCCTCTATAATCTGGCGTATAACCCTCATCATAATTATAATATCCAGTACAGGAAAATAAAAATCTAGAATAGAATATTTCTTCACTATTATTTTTATTCTTTGTTGATATTGACCACATCTTTTTCTGTGTATCAAAATTTGCCTTTACTACTTTGGTTTGATATCTAATTTTATCTTTTATATTATATTCGTTTGCAGCTTCATCAAGGTATTTTAGAATATTTGGAGCATCAGCAAATGATTTTGGGTTGTCCCAAGTTTTAAACGAAAATCCAAAAGTATACATATCCGAATCAGACCTTATTCCTGGGTATTTAAATAAGCTCCAAGTTCCACCTAACTCTTCTCTAGCTTCGATAATTATGTATGATTTTTCCGGATTTTTTCTCTCTAGATGACATGCTGAACCAATTCCTGAGAGCCCTGCACCAATAATTATTATATCGGTATAATTTTTCAATTTAAAAATTTTCTTACGGTTGGGGAAGATACAAACCAAAGTGAAAAACCACTCATTACTGTTATTAGACCTAACAAGGAAAAAATTCTNAGAACAGTATTGTTGAAATCATCTCTACCCTCATAATCCATAGTATGTGTCATCCATAAAAAATCAAACCATCTCCAATCTCTATGTCNTACGGNTTGGAATTTTGCATTTTTAATTGATATGTATGCTTTTAAATTTTCATCTGACTTATAATTAATAACATAAGCAGGAAGAAGTTTTTCTCTATACTCATGGTGTTTCCCAGTTTCATATATCGTTTCTACATTTGAAATTTCNAACCCCTCTTTCATATAATTATTTGCAATGTAAATTGCATCTTCTTNAGAAATAGTTTTTTTAATTTCNCCNGTTCTNGCATGNAATAAAAAAGATTCATTAATAAGAAAATAGGGCTCTTCTTTTATGTCTCTAATTTCTATTCTATTAATTGGTTCTGGAAAGTTAATTTCTGACGGGCTAATTAAATTATNAAATGCTATAGGCTGATAGTCAAGGTTTTTAAATTGNTCTCCATGAATTTCATCTAGATTAGTCCAGCTAAAGTATAATCCACTTATCGTCCACATNAAAAACTGTAGACCTAAAAATAGCCCAAGATATCTATGTGCTCTTCTTATTTTATGTGAAATTTTTCTGTTCATAATCTTTAATCAAAATATTAAAATATTTAACAAATAGCTAATTTCAAAAAATTAAATTTTTATTATATTGATTTACAATTAAAAATAACCAAAATGAAAATTACAACCGAAAATTACGGATTCCATGTAGCCTTTAAGGTACCCAATGACCAATCGGAAAGAATGGAATCATTTCTTGATAGTCATCAAGATTTTATGAGAGAAACCCACCATATTGAAGGAAATGTTGAACCAGTTATCTTGTGCTATGCGGTGATGAAAAGTCCTGAATTTAATAACCCATTAGATCCAACAAGCGGCGAAACCGGAAATACTTTATATGGAATAACAGAAATTTACCAAGGTCCTGAAGGATGTCAAGCGCATATGGCTTTAGGCCAAGCAAGAGAAAAAATGTTTGGAGAACTGGTTTCACTAACAATGGAATATTGTGTTAGTGGTATTTTAGGAGTGCCAGTGGTTAGATCTATGTAATTACTTCTTTAAATATTTTTTATAAAAAGAATAAAGAATTGCATAAATAATAAGCACAATCCATAGATATAAAAAAACATCATTTTTATAGCCCATTATTGTATGTTTATTAAATAGTTAGTAATAACAATTTAGTAAAAAATAAATAATTGAAATTTTACAGAGCTGAATTGCAGTATGTTATTGTTTAATTTAAACTTTANTCACCGCAGTATTGTTCTGTGATTTCTTCGAGCATTTCTTCTGACTGTATNGTCAGNACAATAATTTCACCTTGTTCATTTTCAAACTCCATAGTAATTGGGTATACAACCTCAAATTCATCATCACACTCANCCGTGTTACAATTATTTGAGTACCATTCTTCCATAAAAGTGTATACCTCTTCTTCACTATTTGCTGTAAACTGATCACCATTTGGTGCTTCAACAGTTACAGGGTAAACAATTTCTCCACAGGTTTCATCTTCACCCTCATCATCATCATCATAACAGTACTCATCTAGTAATTCTTCTAATTCTTCTTCAGAATTAATTGTCAATGTTTGAACTTGATCATTAGTTTCAGAGTAGTACTCAACTGTCAGTGGATAGGCAAGTGTAAAATCTCCACAATTATCAATATTACAATTTTCATAATATTGATCAATATATTCGTGAAGTGAATCTTCGCTTTCTACTGAAATAATATCACCTTCTGGATTTACAATTGAAATTGGATACACTAAATCAACACAGTCAATTTCAAACCAATCTTCGTCATCCCATTCATCCTCGTCATCCCATTCATCATCACACATTTCAAAATACATTTCCAGTTCTTCATAATTACCAACACTAACTACCTCTTCATTTTCGTTTCCGTTTTCATCTTCATAATAAAAAACAATATTAAACGGAAAATTTATTTCTGGTAAGCCATCATATTCATCACTCATTTCATAATACAATTCAACAGCTTCATACAATTCATCTTCATTACCAACAGAGACTTGAGAGCCATCGGGCATAGTTATAGANATGGGGAATTGTATATCAAAACACATGAANTTTTCCCATTCATCAAAAACATCATAGTCACCATCATTATCTTGATCATAATTNTCATCAAAAAGAATANCTCCATTCTGATCAAAATATATGTAAAGAGCGCTCAAAAGTGAAACTAAACTTCTNGATTCNCTTGNAATTTTAACTTCATAACCAATATTTTGAGCATGTAAGATTTGCTCAGCCGTAATATTATTTTCTAAGCTGTTAATATAATTCTGTGAAACTTCAGGAAGGTCATCAAAAGAAATTTCGATTTTATTATCATGGTTTTTTATCAATTCAATATGCTCTCTAACAGATAAATTTAATACAGGATCAGTTTCAGTTTCAGAGCATGAAAAGATTACTACAGCAATTAGTAATAAGTTAATATACTTTTTCATAAAATTTATTATTTTGCTAAATATACAAAAATTAACTGCCAGCAGTAGATTTCAAGAATGAGAGATATTTCAACTTTAAAATTAAATTTTATCGGATTAGGTGCAATTGGATTATTTTTGTTTGCAATTTTCAAACTTAAAACTGAAGGCTATATTGAAATTGAAATACTTGAAATTATTAGGAGTTATTATGAGTTTATAATTCCTTTACTTTTTGTAGTAATTAATTTAGTAGTTTACAGAGTTACGGTAAATTCTAACGGGATTCATAAGTCCATAATCTTTCCAAAAATTAAGTATAGAATTCGTACCTGGAGTGAGATAAAGCATTTTATTAATGTTACTGAGATTGGAAAAGATAACAATGGCAAAGAGAAAAGGCATGAAGNCATTTGGTTTGTTGATTTTAATGATAAAGTTTGTTTTAGAATTTCAAAACAAAATCCTTTAAGTGAGGGAGAAAATATGAAAAAAATAATGTCAGTAGTAAAGCAAAGAGAAGTTGAATACCCNGAAAAATTGGAGTTTGATAGTCCATTTTGGTATAAGCTTGGTATTTCGAANGTTGACTATTCTAAAAAAACAAAANCCGATTTNTAAATTTTCTTTATATTNCAATNATGTATNGNNTANTTATTTNTTGTTTATTATTTTGTCAANTTTCATTTTCNAATAANAANTCTGTNTTTGTAAAATTTAANGANATTTCATTTGACGAATATAAACTTCAAAAGATGATTGAAATTGAAATTAATAACATTTTTGTTAAAGCCGAAAAAAGAAGTTTCTTTCACGGNACAGCATTAAATGAANTGATAAATAAATTTTCAAATACTAATCANATATCATTGAAAATNAGAAGATCTAAAGAAAGNGAAAATGAATTAAAAATTTCATTTTCAAAAAGTTCGCTTGCCTTAAGATATATGCTAGACTAGTACATCATAGATGTAATAACCCTGTAAAGAAACCAACATATAACTGCTGCGTAAAAATATTTTCTGTTTTTCTTATACCATTCCATATTTATTTGCTTATTGATTTTAAATATTTATAGTGAGCTCCAGATTTTCTTTTTGCAAATTTATGAATCTCGTTTTTAGTTTCTAACAATTTGCTTTTAATCGTGGGGTTTAATTTTTCATCTTCTAAAAGTTGATCTAATCTTGACACAAAATGTATTTGTAATCTTTTTTCAGAAAGATCTATAGCAGACTGCTTTCTAATGATCGATTCAAATAAATTATCAATCAAACCGCTTACTGATAATCCATTTCCATTCAGGGATTCTTTGGACGATAACATTCTGTTTAGCTTGTCACTATTTAACATTCTATTGAATGCGCTTAGCTGAAGACCTTGAAGAGTGTTTAATACACCTTCTCCTTTAATCTGAGAAATTAGGTTTTTTTCCATAAGCCAATTTTGAGTATTCCAAAGATGTTTTTCTAAAAAATTTAGAGCTTCAATTTGTTTATTGACATCAACATTTAAATATCTTGAAACCCCTTTTTGGTTTTGGTTGTGCGGGGTATCATAGATGCCTCCAACAAGTGAATGCACATGATATATATATCTTCTGTAAACTCCGATTAATTCACCATAAAGCTCTTCTAGTTCATTATAGTTTTCATTTGGTTCAACTGTCCAATCTTTTAGGTTTTCAGCTACAATTTTCAAATTTTTAATTCCATACATACTAGCTTTAACAGGGTCATCACCAATATTTTCTGTTTGAGAGTTGGGATCATTTCCGTAGCCTCCAAACATATAGATTGGATTAAGAGATTTTTTGTCAACAATTTTTCTTAAAATTTCTTTTTCTTCTTCAGGAGATTTACCAAAATATCTATATCCCCATTCTATTGAATAATCATCGTAGGGCCCAAGCTGTCTAACAAATCTTATATTTTTATCACCTGGTTGAGCNACATAGTTATATCGCGCATAGTCCATTATTGTAGTGGCTATTCCAAACTTTTGCGTAAAACTTCCTGATCTTAATGAATCCACTGGATAAGCACTACTAGCTTTCATATTATGAGGCAAACCTAATGCATGTCCAATTTCATGTGCGATGACTTGCCTCATCATTTCACCAATTTCTTCCTCAGGTGTAAAAAGGGTTCTTGCACTGGGATTTGCAGCGCCTGTTTCTAATAAGTATCTGTTTCTGTATGACCTCAAGTGGTTATGATACCAAACAATATCACTCTCAATAATTTCACCTGTTCGTGGATCAGACACACTGGGGCCCATAGCATTCCTTGTAGTAGAAGCAACGTATCTTACAGTTGAGTATCTAATGTCTTCAGGGCTGAAATCTGGATCCTCTTCTTTACTTGGAGGGTCTTTAGCAATTATAGCATTTTTAAATCCTGCTTTTTCAAATGTACTATTCCAATCTTCAACACCCATTTTAAAATATTTTCTCCATTTAATGGGGGTACCAGGATCAAGGTAGTAGATAATTGGTTTTACAGGTTCAACTAATTCACCTCTTTTATATGCCTCTAGATCACTAGGCTCAAGCCTCCACCTTCTTACAATATTATAACTATCAGATTTTAATTTTTCTGAGCTGTAATTAATTTTATTAATTGTAAACCATCCCACTCTTTCATCCTCATATCTTATTGGCATTTTATCTTCAGGTAAAGCAATTATCGAGTGATTAACTTGAAAGCTAAATGTTTTTGTTCGATTGGCTCTTGGTGCTTTGCTTGCACTAAATGTCAAAGTGTGAAGTATTTCTGTATTTTGAGGGAAGCTTCTCGCTGAATCAATGAAACTTCTTTTTTTATCTACTCCACCAATTTTATAATTATCCTTTTCATATGATCTTATAATGTTAAACCCAGGAGAATCAGACATAAAATAGCTTGTAACATCGATTAAATATTTATCATCTTCTGAATTTTTAATTTCAAATGCTGCAAGTATTGGTTTAAAATTATTTACTGAAACACTATTAGAAATGGGATCTTCCTNGTCAGAAATATTTGTAAAACTTACTTCTCTNAGAAGAATTCTGTTTGTGTGTTTTTCAAATTGAACTACATGTTCAGCTGTCTTTGATCCAGCATTAAGGTAGCCAGCATAATCACCTGGAAGTTGAGCTAGCCTAGTAACAACAAGAAGATCTTTTCCCAATAAGTTTTCAGATATTTCAAAATATAATTTATTCTCCTCATTAGAATATGTATTGATTAAACCTTCACTAATAGTCATTTCAGTGGTTAAAGAATCTATCGTTTTTCTTTTATCTTCTTTTTGTGCATAAACACTGGAAATTAAGTTTATACATAATGTAAAAAGTAATATTCTTCTCATTTTTTTAATTTTTAACAATTTACAAAACTGTTTTAAAACCTTAATATGATTAGGAATTGTTTCATTTTTTTTCGTAATTGCATTTGCAACTAAAAAACCAATAAACGTGGAATTGATTTTTGCAAATGATCAAGATTTAACCAATCTAATCTCAATNCTTNTACTTAATATTTTTGTGGTTTTNTTTATTTCAAAATTCATTTATTTGAAATATAANAATAGAAATAAAAAGTCCCTTAATGAATTCTTTTTCACATATAATTCAGCTGGACTCATTACTTTTTTATTATGTTTTTTACTTAGTAATGTAAAATTAGATTTAGGTTTTGCGTTAGGGCTCTTTGCAATTTTTGCGATTCTTAGGTTTAGAACAGAGACTATTAAAGTAAAGGAAATGACATATTTCTTTGTTGTAATTGGCGTCTCTGCAATAAATGCCTTATCCAATAACAACGCTAGCATTATGGAATTAGTTGTTGCTAACGGATCTATAATTGCTCTCCTTTTTATTCTGGAATATTCGATTAACAAATCCACTTCTGAATAAATAATTGAAATAACACAATAATCTTCTTTTTTTTCAGTTATAATGTTTTAATAAATTTTATAATTATGAAAAAACTTATTTTTTTACTTTCAATTATGATTAGCTTTTCTTGTGCTAATCCCACAGAAAATGTATCGGCAGTTGACGCTGATGCAGTAGTAGCTGATATTGTAAAAATTTCAAATGATTTTCAATCAGCTTATATCTCTCNAGATTGGGAAACGGCAAGTCAATGGATTTCCGAAGAATTAGGAACTACAATATTTAATTCAAATGGATCTGCTTTAGCTGTTCAAACTGAGGAGCAGGTTAACACAGATAGAGGTTGGGATTTTGGTACTTTTGAAATGTCAAATCATCAGGTTTTTATGTCATCTGATATGAATACTGCAGTAATTACCTTTGANGCAGATGGTTCGATTAATTTTAATGAAGGAGATCAAAATGTNCCTTATGCTACAAGAGCGTCTCAAACATGGGTAAACGAAAATGGAGAGTGGAAAGTCATGCATTCTCATTGGTCACCAAGAACAAATTCACAAGGAATTCCACAAGAAAATTAGATTTTTGTTTTTGTAGATTAAAAAACCCCGTTTATCGGGGTTTTTTTTATTTATTAACTTTACGATATGAAAACTAAAAAAGAAATAGTAAAGGATTGGATTACAAGATATACCGGAGTAGAAATTTCTGATTTTGGCGAATATATATTATTAACAAATTTTCAAAAATATGTTGATGAATTTGCCTCTCTAAATGGTACTACTGTTGACGGACTTGACAAAAATATGCCNTCTTCAACTCATAATAATATTACGATTATAAACTTNGGAATGGGAAGTCCAAATGCAGCAACAGTAATGGATCTCCTTACCGCATTAATGCCAAAGGCGGTATTNTTTTTAGGCAANTGNGGAGGTTTAAAAAATCGAATAAAAATTGGAGATTATATATTACCGATTGGAGCAATNAGAGGTGAGGGAACNTCTAATGATTATTTTCCAATTGAAGTTCCAGCAATGCCNTCTTTCTCTTTNCAAAGAGCAATTTCTTCAGCTTTAAAGTANAANAAAACCGATTATTGGACNGGAACAATNTTCACCACAAANAGAAGAGTTTGGGAATTTGATTTAAAATTTAAAAAATATCTTAAAAAAGTTAGAGCTTATTCAATTGATATGGAAACAGCAACTTTATTCACTGTAGGATTTCATAATAGGATACCAACAGGAGCTTTACTTTTAGTTACTGATCAGCCAATGATACCAGATGGAATTAAAACTAAGATTGAGGATGATAAAAATTCAAAGTTATATGATAAAAATCATCTTGAACTTGGAATTGCATCTCTTAACGAAATAATTAAGTATGATGGTACCAATACTGTTAGACACTTAAAATTTTAATTGAAGTTATGAGAATTTTATATTTATTTTTTCTGATTTCCTCATTAATGTTTTCTCAAAATAAACTAACTAAATCTGACGTAATGGGTAAGTGGGAGGTTAAAGTTAAGGTAAAACAACTCTTGAANGAAGAAACAAAAGATCTAGACATGTTTGAGAAAATGGCGGTACAGTTAGCATCAGGTTTTGCAGAAGATATTTTGGATACTGCCGACATTTATATTCTTTTCAAAAAAAATAATACAGCTACACTTACTCTAAATTTTTTAGATTATGANGAGNAAGAAGAAGTCAAATGGTCAATAGTTGGTGATGAAATAGTAATTGACGATTCATTAAATAAAAAAATAAATATTGGCTCAGAAAATAATAAATGGGTTTTGGTTGATGATATAATCTTCTTCAAAGAAAAAAACCAAAAGCTTAACAAAAACATATTTCTGAGAAAAGTTTTATAATGAGATTACTACTTCTATTCTTTTTTTCATTTGGTATTTGTTTTACCCAGTCCGATAAGAAAACATATTTTACTAAAAAAATTGACAAAAATTTACCCCCCATTATAGATGGAGATATTTCCGATGAAGCATGGAAAGAAGTTGATTGGCAAACTGATTTCATCGAATTGCAGCCAGACGAAAATACCAAGCCTTCAAACCAGACAAAATTTAAATTATTATTTGATGACAATGCTATTTATGTTTTTGTAAAATCATTAATTAACCCTGATGAAATTGTAAATAGATTAACAAGAAGAGATCAATTAGACGGAGATGCAATATACATTGCATTCGACAGCAATAATGATAAAATAAATTCATTTGTTTTCGGACTTTCGTCAGCAGGAACCCAAAGAGATGTGTTTGCTAGTAATAACGGTGATAATGAAGACGAAAGCTGGAACGCAGTATGGTATTCTAAAACTAAAGTTGATAGTGATGGATGGAATGCAGAGGTAAAAATCCCTTTCAGCCAGTTAAGATTTAAAAATCAAGATATCCAAATTTGGGGATTTAATATTATGCGTGTTGATTTTAAAGTTAATGAACAATCATTGTGGGATAGGGTGCCTGCAGGTTCAGCAGGATGGATTTCAGAAAGTGGAGAGATAAAAGGTATTTCAAAAATAACTCCTAAGCTTAATTATGAAATAAAGCCATTTTCACTTGTTGAATATAATTCTTATGAAAATGAAACAGGCAATCCGTTTAGGGACGGGTCAGATTTGAAGACTAATTTTGGAATTGATGGTAAAATAAACATAACTAGTGACTTGACATTAGACTTTACAATTAATCCTGATTTTGGACAAGTTGAGGCAGATCCATCAGTTATTAATCTCGACGGATTTGAAATATTTTTTGATGAAAAAAGACCATTTTTTGTTGAAGGTAAAAATATATTTGATTTTAATTTTGGAGGTCAAAATGATAATCTTTTCTTTTCAAGAAGAATTGGGAAATCACCAAGCGGCTATCCATCTCTAAATACTAATGAATATTCCAATCAACCTCTCAATACAACTATACTTGGAGCAGTAAAAATCTCTGGAAAGACAAATAACGGTTGGTCAATTGGTTTACTAGAAAGCATGACTTCAGATGAATTTGCAAAAATAAGTGACGGTCAAAATACGAGGGAAGAATTGGTTGAGCCTCAAACAAATTACATAGTTGCAAGAATTCAAAAAGATTATAATGACAGCAACAGTTACGTCGGTGGAATTCTTACAAATACTCGCCGATTCAATCTTGATGAAAATTTAGATTTCTTACATAAAAATGCTTTTTCAACAGGNATAGATTTTAAACACCAATGGAATAATAAGGATTATTTTTTCGATGGTAAAATAATTATGAGTAAAGTTGAAGGAAGTAAAGAATCTATAACAAGAACTCAAAACTCAATAGTTCANCTATTTCAAAGAGTAGACGCTGACCACGTTTCAGTTGATGAAAATCGAACATCACTAACTGGTACCGGTGGAACTTTTAACATTGGAAAACAAGCAGGTGGAAATTGGACATATAATGTTGGATTTGATTGGTATTCACCTGAGCTGGAACTTAATGATATTGGATATTTGAAACAAGCAGACAACAAAATTCAAGCATTAAATGTTAGTTATAGAACTTTAAAACCTACAAANAATTTTAGATCTATTGAAATTGGTTTTGAGCAATTTTCAACTTACGATTTTGAAGGTAATCACAATCGAACTCAATATAGCTTAAACAGTTTTTTGACTTTTAAAAATAATTTTAAAATTCGTTCGACAGCAGCTCACAAACCTAAAATTTTTATTAATACATACTTAAGAGGAGGGCCGAGATGGAGATTCTCAGAAGAGAATTATTTTGGAAGTTGGTTAATTAGTGACACAAGAAAAAAGTTTACTTATACTATTGGAATGTTGTATAGTAAGGCGAAGGAAAATAACTTTTCTTTCTTTACAATTGATGCTGAATTTGGTTATAGACCATTTAGCAATTTTTCAATTTCAATTTCACCTCAGTACAGAACCAATCCCAACCTGTCACAGTATCTGACTACAAAAGAATTTGGCGATAGTAGTAGATATATTTTAGGCAGAATAGACAATGAAAGTATATCAACATCAATTAGATTAAATTACTTGATAAATCCAAATTTATCCATTCAATATTATGGTCAGCCATTCATATTTAAAGCTAATTATGATCAGTTTAAATATGTAACTAATTCAACAGCAAAAAAATTAAATGATAGATTTTCCGAATATAATTCTCAGCAAATTTTATTTGAAAATGACAGATACTACATTGATGAGGACTTAGATAATAATATTGATTATAGTTTTGGTGATCCAGATTTTACGAGTGTACAATTTAAATCCAATCTGGTGTTGAGATGGGAATATAAGGCTGGAGCTGAGTTGTATTTTGTTTGGGCTCAAGGGATAAATAATTTTACCGATATCAATAATAATTTATTCGGTAATTTGATTGAAAACATCAAAGACTCCAGACCTGAAAACACCTTTTTAGTTAAAGCTACTTTTAGAATTGGGAGTTAATTAAAAATAAAAGTTAACCCTGCATTTTCCTGTAGTCTTTTTAAAAGTGGATTACCCAATGCTACTGATGGAGTTAAGATCCCGTAAGTTTCAGGTGTTTTATCTAAGGCAAGACAAACAGCACTTTCAGCCAACA
>FUFK010045357.1_pt1 | contig 17537 bp, 18 predicted proteins | sample 1021851 | NCBI WGS metagenome assembly FUFK01 (sample SAMEA51879418, study PRJEB19060) | metagenome | reverse complement strand
TCCTAAGAAAGCTTCATCAACTGAGAAAATGTCATTATGAGCATCTGAGTCTGAGCTTGTGATATTTTGTTGTTTTGCAGAAGCACCAGCATCATACTGCACTTTGTAGTAATAGCTGTTATCATACTTACCACTNANNCCTANNCTTAATCTTCTAAANTTNGTNCCATCANNAAANCAAGANCCACCTTCAACACTAGCTACTTCACATGTAAGGGCAGGGTCAGGATCATGCAAACCAACGTCAAAATGAATTCTTCCACCTACTTTAACTTCATTTTTACCTTTTTTTATTTTTAAACCTGGTCCANNTTTNATGNTNGGCANATCNTTAGTCTTTTTNTCNANNCCTTTCATTTTAATAAGAGCATCTTGCACTTGTGATTCAATTTTATCTAATCGATCACTATGAGCATCTGCTCTAGATAGATTGCTTAGACTCAATGTAAATAACACTAGAGCCAAGCCTGTAATAATTTTATTTATTAGATTCATAGAATTTCCTTTTCTTAATTTAAATTCTTTAATCTTTACTTTTCAATTATTACAGATTTATTACGTAATCCTGCTAGTCATATATTNAAAACAATAAATATTCTTTTTTTATAAAAGTGATAAAATTGCAACAGGTTAATTTAGAAACACTAGGAAATCCATATAATTTATGCACAAAATACAAAAAAGATCTAATATCTAGAATACTTTATTTAAAGTTGAAGAGTTTACTATATGACAGTCATAATATTGTAATATTTATAGCTCAATAAATATATATTATTAATTATGGAGTAAAATATGTTTAAAAAACTTTTTTTAATAGTTTTCTTTAATATAGTTTTCTTAGGAAGCATGCAGGCTAGAGATCAGCTTTATGTAGTTGGTTCATCCACTGTGTATCCTTTTGCGACTGTAGTAGCAGAAAACTTTGGTCAAAAATCTGGTATGAAAGTGCCAAAAATAGAATCTACTGGTTCTGGTGGTGGAATGAAGTTATTTTGTAAAGGCTTAGGAACCAAACATCCTGATATTACAAATGCTTCAAGAAGAGTGAAGAAAAAAGAATTCAAAAAATGTCAAGAAAATGGAATTGATTTTGTTGAGGTTAAGGTTGGTTATGACGGTATAGTTATAGCAAATTCAAAAAAATCTCCTGTGATGGCATTAACTAAAAAGCAAATTTTTTTAGCTTTAGGTAAAGATGTTCCTGAAGGAAATAAAGAGGGTGGAAAATTAATACCTAATCCAAATAAAAAATGGTCTGATGTAGATCCAAGTTTGCCAGATATTGCTATTGAAGTTCTTGGGCCTCCACCAACCTCTGGAACAAGAGATGCCTTCCAGGAGTTAGCTATTGAAGGTGGATGTAAAACATTTCCTGAATTNAAGGCAATTAAAAAGCAAGATAAGAAGAAATATAAATCTATTTGCAGAGCTGTTAGGGAAGACGGTCCTTTTATTGAAGCAGGTGAGAATGATAATTTAATTGTTCAAAAGCTTGTAGAAAATCCAAATGCATTTGGAGTTTTTGGTTTTTCTTTCTTACTTGAAAATGCCGATAAAATTCAAGGTTCAACTGTAAATGGAGCTGCTCCTACAATGGCAGCTATTGCTGATAAAAGCTATGGTATATCTAGACCTCTTTATTTTTATGTCAAATCAGCTCACTTAGATGTGATCCCTGGTATGAGAGAGTATGTAGCTGAATTTACAGCACCAGATACTTGGGGTCCTGGTGGTTATTTAGAGGAAAGAGGAATGATCCCTATGCCTGACGAAGAAAGAGCAAAGTTTGGAGCAGATGCTAAAAATATGACTGCTCTAGCTAAAAGATAATAGCTTTTTCTTGAACTTTAGGTAAAATATGAAGGTGGTTCAACTGCCTTCATATTACCTTTTTTATGCTTGATATATCATTATATTTCATATTTCTTTTAGGTCTTAGCTCCTATTATATTGGAAAAAATAGAGCTAAAAAAAATATAAATCTTATTACAGAAACTGGTGGCCTGGAGAGTCATTACGGGATGTACTTAGTTGTATGGACCGTACTACCCGCTTTNATATTTTATATCATATGGACTATTATCTCAAATTACCTTATCAAAGAAGCAACGCTAGATAGTATCCCAAGTGATTTACTACCAGAGAATATATCAATGCAAAGATTATTTTTGGACTCAATTATAGTAGTAGCTAAAGGAGGAAATAGCTTATCTAAAGTGCCAGAAATATCTGTAGCATTTTATCAAAATTTTGCTTATTACTCTACTCTCGGTAAAAGTATTTCTACTATTAGTATCTCTTTAATATCATTTTTTATATTTTATAGAAAAATTGACTCAACCTTACGTGCTAAAAATTTCTTAGAAAGAATCATCTTAGTTTTTTTATTTATATCCTCAATAATTGCTATTATGACTACTNTAGGAATAATACTTTCATTGGTGGTAGAAACCAGTAAATTTTTTCAAGATGTNACCATATTTGAATATTTCTTTGGTTTATTATGGTCTCCACAAATGGCATTAAGAGAGGGGCAGGTTGCAGCAGAAGGTTCATTTGGAGCTGTACCTGTTTTTGCAGGTACATTCCTTATCACTCTAATAGCTATGGCTTTGGCTGGACCGGTTGGTCTTTTTTCAGCTATATATTTATCAGAATATGCTTCTAAGAATACTAGAAAAATTATTAAACCGACTATAGAGGTATTAGCAGGTGTACCTACAGTTGTGTACGGTTTTTTTGCTGCCCTTGTAGTGGGTCCATTTATAAGAAGAACTAGCGAATCATTTGGATTAGCAGCCTCCTCAGAAAGTGCACTAGCAGCTGGCCTTGTAATGGGCATAATGATAATTCCCTTCATCTCTTCATTATCAGATGATGTAATAAATTCAGTTCCACAAAGTTTAAGAGAAGCTTCTTTTGGTGTAGGAGCTACCAAATCTGAAACTATAAAAAAAGTAATTATTCCTGCAGCTCTTCCAGGAATTGTTGCTGCCTTCATGTTAGCTATATCAAGGGCTATCGGAGAAACAATGATAGTTGTAATGGCAGCTGGTTTATCTGCTAAACTAACAGCAAACCCTTTAGATTCAGTTACTACTGTTACAGTGCAAATAGTTACATTATTAGTAGGAGATCATGAATTTGATAGCACTAAAACAATGGCAGCTTTTGCTTTAGGTATGACATTATTCGCTATAACTTTAATGTTAAATATTTATGCACTAAGGGTAGTAAAAAAATATAGAGAGAAATATGACTAATATAGATTTATTAGAAAATCAAAGAGATAAATTAATTACTAAGCGATATAATAAAGAAAAAAGATTTATATTAATTGGTAGGTTAGCTATTGCCTTAACTATAATGTTTTTGACAATATTACTTGGCTCTATAGTTTTGAGAGGTATTAGTGGTTTTACAACTACAACGATAACTTTTAATGTTACCTTAGACAAAAAGTTAATTGATCCTGAATCAACAAATGATAAAAAAGTAATATCCTCAGCGAGGTGGCGTAAAATAACTAGAGACTCTATTTATAATGTTTTAAATGATATGAGTTTAGTGATGAATGGAGAGGTCCTCTCCAAAGCCGAACAAAAAAGTTTAGTTAGACTATTTTCAAGGTCCTCTGAATATCAAATCAGGGATATTGTAATGGATGATATAAGTTTAGTAGGAAAAACTATAGAAGTAACATTGCCCACTGCATCTGAAGTTGACCAGTTTTTAAAAGGAAAAATAGATGAAAACTTACCAGAAGATAACAGACCTTTGAATAATATACAAATTTCTTGGATCAAGCATATGGTTGATAACGGGATGATTAATAAAACATTTAATTCAAATTTATTTACTAAAGGTGATAGTAGAAATGCAGAAGATGCTGGAATACTTGGTGCTTTAATGGGATCTTTATTAGCATTATTAGTTTGTTTATCTATATCCTTTCCTTTGGGCGTAATGGCATCTATTTATTTAGAGGAATTTGCTCCTAAAAACAAACTCACTGATATGATAGAAGTAAATATTAATAATCTAGCTGCTGTTCCATCCATTGTTTTTGGGCTGTTGGGTTTAGCAATTTTTCTAAATGTTTTTAATCTACCAAGATCATCTCCCTTGGCTGGCGGACTAGTGCTAGCGCTTATGACCTTGCCCACTATAATAATATCAAGTAGAGCGGCTATTAAAGCAGTTCCTCCTTCTATTAGAGAAGCAGCTATGGGTTTAGGTGCCAGTAAAATGCAGTCGGTAACACATCATGTGCTACCTCTAGCAATGCCAGGAATGTTAACTGGAACAATTATTGGAATGGCTCAAGCTTTAGGAGAAACAGCTCCACTTCTTATGATGGGTATGGTAGCATTCATCGTAGATGTACCTCAAAGTATAACAGATCCTTCAACAGTGCTTCCTGCTCAGATATTTCTTTGGTCAGATCAACCAGAAAGAGGTTTTGAAGAAAAAACAGCTGCAGCTATAATGGTATTATTAGGATTTTTATTAACTATGAATGCATTGGCTGTTTTCTTAAGGAATAAATTTGAAAGAAAATGGTAATAGAAAGAGAGTAGACTATGTCAAAAGATCAGATTAAATTAGATATGGAAAACGTAAACGTATTCTATGGAAAAAAACAAGCCATCTTTAATGTAGATTTAAAAATAAATAAAAATGAAGTAACAGCATTTATAGGACCTTCTGGATGTGGAAAATCTACCTTGTTGAGATGCTTTAATAGAATGAATGATTTAATAGATATATGTAAAGTATCAGGATCAATTCTTTTAGATGGTGTAGATATTTTAGATAAAAGACTTGATTTAGTTAGGTTAAGAACAAAAGTAGGTATGGTATTTCAAAAACCAAACCCTTTTCCTAAATCCATTTATGATAATGTTGCTTATGGGCCTAAAATTCATGGTTTATGTGAAGATGTTGCTGAATTAGATTCAATAGTGGAAAAAAGTTTGAAATCAGCAGGGTTATGGAACGAAGTTAAAGATAGATTGAATGAACCTGGGACAGGAATTTCTGGAGGACAACAACAAAGACTTTGTATTGCAAGAGCCATTGCTACAAACCCTGATGTAATTTTAATGGATGAGCCATGCTCTGCTCTAGATCCAATAGCTACTGCAAAAGTTGAAGAATTAATGCAAGAACTTAAACAAAATTATACTATCATTGTAGTAACACATAATATGCAACAGGCAGCTAGAGTGTCACAAAAAACAGCGTTTTTTCATTTAGGAGAATTAGTTGAATTTGGAGAAACAGATAACATTTTCACGGCACCACAAGAAATAAAAACTAATGATTATATAACTGGTAGGTTTGGATAAATAGAAAGGAAAATTAATGATAGAAATACATGATCATATATCTTCTGCATTTAATAATGAATTATCAGATTTAAATGATTCATTGTTAGAAATGGGATCAGAACTAGAAAAAATGTTTAATAAGACTTTACAAGCTCTTTCTGATAAAGATGAAAGCCTTGCCAAGTCTATAATAAATGATGATAGAAATATTGATAATTTAGAAACCTCAGTTATATCTCAAATACAAATGCTTATTGCCAAAAGACAGCCTGTAGGAGTAGATTTGAGAATTTTAGTAGGTTGCACTAGAGTTGCAGGTTACCTAGAAAGAACAGGTGACTTATTAAGTAGTGTATGTAGAAGAGGAATAATATTAACAGAACACTCTATTCAAGATGAAATAAAAGATTTACTTTTTCTTGGAGAAAAAACTTTAAATCTTTTTAAAGAAAGTTTAGATGCATTCATAAACAAAGATTTCAAAAAAGCTACAGATGTTAGAATAAATGACTTAGAGATTGATAAAATTCATTTAAAAACATTTACAAACCTGCTAGAAAAAATGACAAGTTCTTCAAAACTAGTTGTACCAGGTACCCATATGTTATTTATATCTAAAAACTTTGAAAGAATTGGTGATCATGCTACAAATATTGCTGAGTCCATTGCATATATGGCCAGTGGAGACATAAAAATACCACCTAGAAAAAAATTAAACTGATGCTTAATATTTTAATAGTAGAAGATGATATAACAATAAGAGAACTATTAAATTATAATTTAAAAAATACTTATAAAATATTTGAAGCTTCCTCTGCAGAGGAAGCGCTTGAATTATGTGACGATCACAGTATACATTTGATCTTATTGGACTGGATGCTTCCTGAAATGTCTGGACTGTCCTTTTTGAGAACAATAAAAAAACAAAAAGAAAACTTAAATATTCCTGTCATATTTGTCACAGCAAAAGAAGAAGAAGCAGATAAAATTACAGGGTTTAACTCAGGAGCAGATGACTATATTACTAAACCATTCTCGCATAAAGAACTTTTAGCTAGAGTTGAAGCTGTATTAAAGAGGTCTTATCCAAACTTATTTTTCGATAAACTATCATATGATAATATAGAACTACATCTAAAAACACATAGAGTTTATAGAAATGGAAATCAGGTTAAACTCAGTCCTAAAGAATATGAATTATTATTATATTTTATGACCAATCCTAAATTAGTTTTTTCAAGAGAGCAACTTCTTGATAAGGTCTGGGGGCTAGAGTCTGATATTGAAATAAGAACTGTAGATGTTCACATAAGAAGGCTTAGGAAAGCTATAAATATAGAAAATTCTAGGGAAATAATAAGAACAGTAAGATCAACCGGTTATTCTCTGGATTGACATTCATCTATATTTTAGATAATGCTATTAAAAGGTTTAAATTGTTAGAAATAGATAACATAAATCCTATAAAAGATTTTTTTGCTCATGAAAAAATTCAAAAGCAAGTTTATTCCTTTTTTAGGAAATACAACTATCAAATAATTAATAAAAAAGAATACTTGGATAGAAGTTATGAGTTTGCCGTAACTCAAGGAGAGTCATTGCCTCAAGTAAAAAATGTAGGATTTTTGGGAGTTATGAATATAAAGGAATTAAAGAGCATTCAAGAGAAAAGAACTTTTAAGAAATTAAAGAAACAAATAAACAGAATTTTGGATCAGACCTGTGCTCCTTTAACTGTAGACAGAAATGGCTACATTATAAATGGTCATCATAGATATGATGCCTTAAAAATTTTAAAGAAAAAAAAAATTACAGTGAGAGTGTTAAACCTAAATGCAAGTGATATGTTACACTTAGAATATACTGGTACTGAATTGAATAAAATGTTAAAGCATCATCAATTTAACTCCCTTAACTTATTAACTTTTAAACCTGAAAGTTTATTAAAAAAAATTTCTTAATTTTTTTTTAAAAAATAAGAAAATAAACTACAAAAAAATAGAAATAAACTTGTAAATAATAAACACCCCATTAATCCAGCTATTTGATAAGAAAAACCTGATATTAAACATCCCACCAAACGTCCCGTTGCATTAGCCATATAATAAAATCCAACATCAAGTGTAACATCACTCTTTTTAGTTAATGCCAAAATCAGATATGAATGAATAGAAGAATTTATAGCAAATACAAAAGCAAATATAAAAAGTCCAATACAGATAATATATCCATTATAATCATAAGTATGCGATAAAAAACCTAAGCTGGACATCATAAGGAATAGCTTTATAGACCAAAAAAAAGCCTGATCATTCTCAGAAAAATTATTTCCATAAAACATTTTCAATAATTTAGGAGCAAATGACTGAACAATGCCATAAAAAACGATCCAAGATGCCATAAATGATCCTACTTCTGTAAAACTCCAGTCTAACTTTTCATAAAAAAAAATTGGTATGCCCACTACAAACCATATATCTCTTGCTCCAAATAGAAAAACTCTTGAAACAGATAATATGTTTATTGAATTACTTTTAGAAAAAAGTTTAGAAAATTTTACTTTCTTTTTAACTATACCAGAATAATTTCTTAAACTTATAAGAGAGAATATTAACAATAAAAGAAGAAAAAATATAAAAATACTTAATGTTACTTTATAACCAACTAAACTTAATAAAAAAGAACCTAAAAAAAATCCAATACCTTTTAAGGTATTTTTAGAGCCTGTTAAAAAAGATACTAGTTTAAAAAGTCTTCTATTTTTATTTTCATCAGAAACCACAGTCTTAATAGCACTTTTAGCACTTACTTTAGTTAAATCTTTAGCTATTCCGCTAATGCCCTGAGCAATTATTACATAAACCAAAGAATATAATTGAGGCCAAGTGTTATTAAGATTAAATAGCAAAGTTAAAGCTACTATCTGCAAAAATATTCCTGTAAATAAAGTTTTATTAAGACCAAACCTTTTAGCTAAATATCCTCCAGTAATATTTGTTATAACTCCACAAAATTCATAAAGCATAAATAGTAAAGATAACTGTATGGGAGTATACCCAATATTGTGGAAGTATAATAATACCAGCATTCTAAGCGCACCATCAGTTAGAGTAAAACTCCAGTAAGAAGCAGTTACTGCTATATACTTTTTTATATCCACCAATTAATTAAATACCTTGATTAATTACATATTTACATAGCTCTATTAATCTCAATGAGTAAGCATACTCATTATCATACCATGAAATAATTTTAATTTGACTTTTGTCATTAACCATTGTTGATTGAGCATCAACTATTGAAGACCTTGTATCACTCACATAATCGCTAGAGACTAAAAGCCTGTCTTCGTAACCTAAAATTCCTTTTAAATATGAAGTTGCTGCTTCATTAAACTTACTATTGATTTCTTCAATACTAGTCTCTTCAACTATTTCAAATACACAGTCTGTTAGTGATGCATTTAATACTGGAACACGAACTGCTATACCATCTAATTTACCTTCTAGCTCAGGAAAAATTAAGCCTATAGCTTTAGCAGATCCTGTAGTAGTTGGTATTAGATTAGTACTAGAAGACCTGGATCTTCTAATATCATTATGCATACCATCTATTATGCTTTGAGAATTAGTTATATCATGAATAGTGGTTATTAACCCATGCTTTATAGTATAATTATTTTTCAAAACTTTTACTATTGGGGCTAAACAGTTTGTTGTGCAGCTAGCTCCTGTAATGAAATTATGGTTTTTTTTATCATAACCCAAATGGTTGACCCCCATAACTATATTTTTTACATTTTCATTGTTTATTGGATAGGAAAAAATAATTTTTCTTATTTTTTTTTCAAAAAGATTAGAAAGGGACAAAACGTTTTTAAATTTCCCAGAGCACTCTAATATTATGTCTATGTTATCATGAAAAGAAACTGCCTCTTCTAAATTATCAAAGTTTGAGTATTTAACTTTTTTATTACCTAAAAATAAATATTTTCCATCTTCATAAATTTTAATGGGAAATCTTCCATGTGTGCTATCAAACTCTAATAAATGTTTAGCTACTTGTATATTTCCATTTGGATCATTTATACCCACAATTTCTAATTCTTGTCCCCAAATACCAGTTGGTGCTTCTGAGTTAAAATCTTTCTTATGATCATACCAAGCTAATCTTGTAGCTAATTTTCCAATACGTCCAAAACCATTAATTAATATTTTATATGCCATATAATAACTTCTTGTGTTTTATAAAATAATATTGATTAATTTAATATTAAATAATATAAACTATTTAAACAATCTAATGTTTTATTACAAATTTATTACTACTTTGTTACAGTCTTTATGAAGTATTTATACCTATTGAGGCATAGCAAATCATTGTGGAAAAATTATGACGGCAATGATCATGAGAGAGATATATCCAGAAAAGGCATAGAAAAAACTAAAAATGTTGCTCAAAAATTTTTATTAAAAAATGAAGTTATTGAATTATGCTTATATTCAAGTTCTAAAAGGACAAAAAAAACCTTAAAAATATTCAACAAAATTATACAAATAAATAAAAAAAGAGAGAAAAAAGGGCTATACCATTGTTCTGGTGCTTATATTTTCAATTTAATTAAAAAGCAAAATACAAAAAAAAGTATTCTAATAATAGGACATGAACCTTCTTTCTCTGAATTCTTAGATATTATAATTAACTCTAATGTAAAAATAAATTTATCTGTGTTAGGTGAAAAAATATATACTTCATCTTTAATCAAAATAGCTATAGATGTAAGTACCTGGGCAAACATGAATAGGAAAAGCAACACTTTGATTTATCACATTTGCCCAGATAAATACGTGGGAGAGATGAAAAAAAAAAGTAATCAAAGTTGATCTAATTATCCATATTTTTATTACATAATTATTACGTGCTATGTAATAAATCTGTAATATATTTATTTAAGAATTAAGGCTATTCTATGAGTAATAAACATAGCCCTGATAAAATACTCCATTTTAAAACTATATGGATGTCCGATCTTCATTTAGGTACTAAAGGATGTCAAGATCAACTTATTCTAGAGTTTATTAAATATACTAGGTCAGATAAACTTTATCTTATAGGTGATATAATTGATGGTTGGGCTCTTAGAAAAAAATGGTATTGGCCACAAGCACATAATGATATTGTACAGAAAATTCTAAGAAAAGCTAGACACGGAACAAAAGTTTATTATGTAGCCGGGAACCATGATGAATTATTAAGAAAATTTATTCCTGTCAACTTTGGAAAAGTTCAAATAGTAAATCAGATTATACATACTACTGAAACAAAAAAAAAGTACTTAGTTATACATGGCGATCAATTTGATGGTGTCATGCAATATGCAAGATGGTTATCTAAACTTGGCTCTGTTGCTTATGAATGGCTAATAACAATTAATAGGTATATAAACTACTTCAGAAAAAAACTAGGAAAAGAGTACTGGTCTTTTTCAAAGTTTTTGAAATTTAAAGTCAAAAATGCTGTTAACTTTATGAGCAATTACGAAGTATTAATTTCTAATTATGCAAAAAAAAGAAAAGTTGATGGCGTAGTTTGCGGGCACATTCATCATGCCGTTAGCAAACATACTATGGGAATTCATTATATAAATGACGGTGATTGGGTTGAAAGTTGTACTGCCTTGGTAGAACATTTTGATGGAAGTCTTGAGCTAATAGATTGGAATAAAAAAAGAAAAGAAATAATTGATATTACTACTAATGGTGCTGACAAAACATTATTAAGAAAAACTGCTTGAAAAAAAAATTAAATATTTTAATTGCCACTGATGCATGGGACCCACAAACAAATGGTGTAGTAACTACCCTCAAGAATCTTGGCTTAAGTTTAAAAGAAAAAAAACATAAAGTATCATTGCTTACCCCAAAAGAATTCATTACGATACCCTGTCCTACTTATCCTGAGATAAGATTATCAATCAATGTGTTTCAAAAGTATTTAAAAAAAAAATTTCATCAGATAAACCCAGATGTAATTCATATAGCAACAGAAGGGCCCATTGGCTTTGCAGTAAGGAGATATTGCGTAAAAAATAAAATACTTTTTACAACTTCATATCATACCAAGTTTCCTGAATACATATTTGAACGGTTTAAACTGAAAATAATTCTTAAATTATCTAAAAAATTTATGGCATATTTTCATTCAAAATCGTACAGGGTTTTTGTTACTACAGAAACTATGAAAAAAGATTTAGCTAATAAAGGTTTTAAAAAAGATAAAATGGTAGTATGGACCAGAGGTGTTAATAGAAATATTTTTAATAATAAAGGTAATATTAAAAAACTTAATTATAAAAAACCTATATGGATTTATGTAGGAAGAATAGCTGTAGAAAAAAATATAGAAAAATTTTTAGAACTAAAATTACCAGGCACTAAATTATTAATTGGAGATGGCCCCCAGCTAAAAACTTTGAAAGAAAAGTATAGGGAAGCAAATTTTCTGGGTAATAAAAATCACTCTCAAGTGGCAGAATATTTAGGACAAAGTGATGTATTTGTTTTTCCAAGCCTTACTGATACTTTTGGGGTCGTATTAATAGAAGCATTAAGTATGGGAGTTCCAATAGCGGCATATCCCGTGCCAGGNCCTATTGATATCATAAAAGATAAAAAAATATTTACTTTGAATAAGGATTTACTCACCTCTTGCAAAAGAGCTCAAAATATTAAGAAAATAGACTGCATCAATGCAGTAAAAGGTTATACCTGGGAAAACTGTGCCGCAATATTCTTAAAAAACATTTTTGTTAATAAGAAATAAATGAAAATAAAAATAGGTATTTTAAACTCTAAAGGTGGTTGTGGTAAGACCACCATTGCAATAAATCTTTCAGTTGCGATAAGTCATCAAATGATTAAAACGGTTTTAATTGATGCCGATCCAAATCAAGGTGCACTATTTTGGTTTAAAAAAAGAAACAAAAATCATTTGTCTAATTATCTTAAAGTAACAAGTTTAAACAAATTAAAAAAAATTAAAAACTTTGAATGCTTAATTTATGATTGTCCTGCAAATATGAAAGATAAAAAAGTTAAAGACATAATATCACAATGCAATTATTTAATTATTCCAATACAAGCTTCAATCTTTGATCAAACAGCCACAAATCTTTTTTTAGAATTAATAAACAAATTAAGTCGAATTAGAAAAGGAAAAACAGATTTAGTTTTTGTGATAAACAGATATAAAAAAAGGGCACAAATATTTAAAAAATTAAATACATTTTTACTTAGCAAAAAGATAAAACCTTTATGCAAATTGTCAGACAGAATAGCATACCAATTATTAGCATCAGAAGGAAAATCAATTTTTGATGTGAACCATAAACCTATATATAACCTCAAAAATGAGTGGGTGCCCTTATTACACTTTTTAAAGGTAAAATGATTAAAAAAATTTGGTATATGCAACGTAAAATTTACTTTCTTAATACAAATAAAAGACTATTTAAGCAGAGTAAAACTTACTTTCTTAATGCAAATAAAAGACTATTTAAGCGAATAACATATTAATTGAATAATTTATAAATAAATTTTACTTTTTTTAAGGCCATAAAAACTAATTGAGATATTAGTTTAAGAGACACAAATACTAGAAGTGCTAGGGAGTTTGACTCCCTAGCATATATACCTTAATTGTTATCAATATTAACTTCTATTTTTCTAGGTTCAGTACTACCACTTTGTTCTTTAATATTACTTTTAGTGCTAGTATCATCTTTATTTAAAGCAATGTTATTTTTTTTAACTGGTGCTTTTGCTGTAACTGTCTTTTTTGCTTTAGCCGAAGTTTTACTTGTCTTCTTAGCACCTAATTTAGTTGATTTTTTTAACTTTGCTTTTAAAGCCTTATTATTATTTTTAAGCTTTGAGTTTTGTTTTTTAATACTTTTAGCTTTTTTAGCCAATTTACTTAATTTAGCGTTATCTTTTTTTACTGATTTAAGTTTGCTAGCTAATTTTTTAGTACTATTTTTGTTGCTGCTTTTAGCTTTTTTAGCCACTTTACTTAATTTAGCATTATCTTTTTTTACTGATTTAAGTTTATTTAAAAGCTTTTTATTTGAGTTATTTGATTTTTTTAAGGACTTAGTTTTTTTTTCTAAGTCAACAGTTGAACAAGTTAACCCTATTATCTTGGGTAAACTCTTTTTTTTAGTAGCCTTTTTCAAAGCTTGTTGCTTAATACCAGATATTTTGGCAAATTTCTTTGAACTCATTTTATTACTTTTGAGCCAGCTTTTAAATTGTTTTGGTTTTTCTACATTTAGTTGCATTTCATCCTCCTGTTTATTTTACGCAATTATTGCGTAATATGCATATTATGCATTCTTAAAATATTGTCAACTATATTTTATTAATTTTATTTTGTATTTCTAGAGCTAAGCACGCTAATTGTATATATTTAGGTATATTTATAGTCTTTTTCCCTTTTTTACCTTTTTCATAATATTGAATAATTCTAATTTTTAAGCCAAGCATTTCTGCAGCATTTTTTTGAGATAATCCAAGGGATTTTCGCCATTTTTTAAATTCTTCAGGTTTCATAATTATTATTATATACGCAACTGATGCATAATTTGCAAATAAATATGCACTTTTTGCAAAAAGTTTATTAAACTTATTTATCTTCAATTAGCTTTTTTTATAAAAAACTTTAATATTTAATTATACATTTATTACATTCAGGAGGCTAGTTTTGAAATTTTTAAAGAAAAATTTGAAATGGCTTGCAACCATTTTAGTTCTTACAGGTATATTATTGACTAACCTAAATATTTATCCTTTAAATTTATTTTTTCATGGTACAGGAGTATTAGTATGGACCTACGTCGGTTTTTTAATTAAAGATAAAGCAATCTTAACAAACTTTGGTTTGCAAATACCACTATTTGTAGTAGGTTTTTTTCAACTTATCTAGGAATAACCTTCATTAGATTTCAGAGGTTTAATAAATAATAACTCTATTACATACAGCTAGTGAAAATTTTTTGAAATTTATTATTGATGGGTCAAAATCATTGGTGATGGTATTAAATAATTTTTTATTTCTGAAACTAATAAGCAGTTAAAAAATTAAATTTATTTTTTGATATTGAAAATATTGCTGGCAAACTTTCTAAGATATCTCCATCTGCTTGAATTGGCTCCCCTTGAGGGTCAGATACCTTAAAATTTTTTACCTTAATTATTTTAACACTTTTTAATTTTGGTATTAGGCCTAAGATTAACGCTATTGAGTATTTGAGACAGTTTAACCTTCCAAAATGCTGGAAAAGGCATATGTGTAAAAAAGGATCTTTTGGTGATGCGTCTGGTGCACAAATAAATCTACCGCCATAATAATGTCCGTTTGCTATAATAACCGATGAAGCTTGATACTTTTTTTTTCCTACACTTACTTCATATTTTACCTTTTTATGCCTAATTATCTCTCTGACCGACTCATAAACATAAGCAAGCTTTCCTATTTTATTTTTAAGCGACTTACTTACATCTCTAACTACATGCGCATCAAAGCCTAGTCCAGCCATTTGAATAAATTTTTTGTTATTTACATTTCCTATTGATAGTTGCTCTATTTTCCCTTGCATTAATGTAGTAATTAAATGGTTAGGATTTTTAGGTATCCCTAATTCATTAGCAAAAACATTTGCTGTGCCTATAGGAATTATGCCTATAACTATTTTTTTATTATTTATTCCATTGAGAACTTCATTAATAGTGCCATCTCCTCCTGCTATTAATAATAAATCTATATTTTTTTCAAGCCCTTGAGCTAGAGCTATAGCGTGACCTTTGCCATTTGTTTCTAAAATTTCTAATTTCTTAAAATTTGCTTTCAGCAATTTTACTATTTTGGAAAAACGCCTATGATGCCTCTGTCCAGCCACTGGATTATAAATCATTTTTACTATTTTTGTATTCATATACTAACTAAAAATTTAATAATAATTAAAAATGTAATATTTTTGAAATATTTTCCACTATATTATAAATGATGAGTAATGCTACAAAATTTGAAGAGATAACTAATTCCTTAATAAGTAGGAGAGCTTTTCTAAAAAAAAGTTTTTCAATAGGAAGCCTAGCATTAATGAGTACAACATTGGGTAGCATTGCTGCATATTCATCACAAAGTTTTTTTAATTTTACCAAAGTTAATTGTAATAATAATGATACTGTAACTTTACCAGAACAATATACTTGGAATATTGTTTCAAAATGGGGAGACCCAATGTGGTCTGACGTTGAAGAGTTTGACCAAACATCATGTGGTTCTCATGAGTCACAATTGAAATCAGTAGGTGATAATAACGATGGTATGGAGCTTTTTGTTACTTCAGACAATAAAACCTTATTAGCAGTAAATAATGAATATACAAATCATAAAATAATATTTTCTAATAGAAAAAGTCTTCTTCCTGAAAATGAAGAGGATATTTTAAAAGGCATGTATGCTCATGGTGTTTCAATTTTCGAAATTGAAAATTCAAATAATCAATGGAATTTAGTAAAAGACTCTAAATATAATAGAAGAATTACTCCTTTTACTAAAATGGAAATCACAGGCCCTGCAAAAGGTCATAGCCTTATGAAAACCAAAGAAGACAAAGATGGAATTTATGCAAAAGGAACATGGAACAATTGTGGTAGTGGAAGAACCCCTTGGGGAACCTATTTAACTTGTGAAGAAAATTTTAATAACTACTTTTCTTCTTCTGATAAAAACTTTAAGTCAACTGATGAACTTCANCGATATGGAATTAGAACTAGAGAGATTGGTCTTAATTGGGCAAAAGCGGATAGTAGATTTGACTTATCTAAAGAAGTAAACGAACCCAATAAAGTTGGTTACGTTGTTGAGATAGATCCACTAAACCCAAATTCTACTCCAAAAAAACACACAGCTTTAGGAAGGTTTAAACATGAAAATGCTGAACTAGTAATATCGAAAGATGGAAAAATAGTTGTGTATATGGGAGATGATGAAAGAGGAGAATATCTCTATAAGTATGTAAGCAATGAAAGTATGAATGAGGTAAAAGATAAAGGTACATTGCTTAGCAATGGAAATTTATATGTAGCTAAATTTAATGATAACTTCACTGGAGAATGGTTATTATTAGATACCCAAACAACTGGTCTTTCATCTAAAGCAGAGGTTTGTATTTTTACTAGACTAGCAGCATCAAAAGTTGGAGCTACTACTATGGATAGACCTGAATGGATTGCAAGTAATCCAAAAAAAAATGAGGTATGTTGTTGTTTAACAAATAATAAAAATAGGGGTATAAAAACTAATAAAGGTGGCGATAAAGTAGACGTAGATAAAGTTAATCCTAGAAAAAATAATAAATATGGGCAAATAGTAAGATGGAAGCCTAGAGACAATAACCATTCTTCAGTTTATTTTGAATGGGATTTATTTGTTGTAGCTGGGAACCCTAATGTTCATGATGACAACAATAGAGGGTCTAAAAATATTGATAAAGAAAACATGTTTAATTCTCCCGATGGGTTAAAATTTGATAAATATGGAAGATTATGGATCCAAACTGATGGAAACTATTCCAACTCAGGAGACTTTAAAGGAATGGGGAATAATCAAATGCTTATAGCCGATACCAATACTGGGAAAATTAAAAGATTTATGGTTGGGCCAAAAGAATGTGAAGTTACAGGACTAACCTTTGCACCTGATTACAAAACAGTTTTTGTAGGTATTCAACACCCAGGAGAAAGGTTAGGAAGTAATTTTCCAGATAACGGAAATAATAAGCCTCGATCTTGTATAGTTGCTATTCAAAAAAAAGACGGATCTGAAATTTTAACTTAGTTATTCAGGTTCCACAAAATGTTCTTAGTACCTCTTGTTCTTTTGTTGGACCAACATACATTTTTTCGTAATGTTTTATTTTTTCAAACGGCTTCTCAATACATTCTAAAGCTTTATTTAATGTATCTTTTTTATCAGTTAATAACTCTTGTATAATTTGTTCTACTAAGTGATTACGCATTATAAAAGCTGGGTTATTTGAGGTAATAGTTTTACAAACTTCTTTTTGGTTACTTTTATTTTTAATAAGCTTTTTCCAATCATTTTTCCAACTTTTAAATGTATCTGTTTTAGATATTA
>FUFK010038599.1_pt1 | contig 17543 bp, 19 predicted proteins | sample 1021851 | NCBI WGS metagenome assembly FUFK01 (sample SAMEA51879418, study PRJEB19060) | metagenome | reverse complement strand
ATTTAAAATAATAGTTTTTTGTTAAGATTTCATTACAATGATAGATTTTTGTGCATATTAAATTATTATGACTGTAGTCCATGAAGCATGGATTAGTGTATAATGATAAGTTGATGGAGTTGAAGTTTTATAGTTTTATTTAAATTTTATACTTTTGTTTAAATAACTTTTTCTGTTTTGAGTTAAAAATAAAAATTTTCAAAAAACAAAGATTTTTATTTGAATGGTATATGTATTATTTGTCTTAAGGAGGAGTTAATGTGTCAATGCATATACCATTCAATATACAAGGTTATAATTTGTTTATATTGAATTTTTATTTCAAAAATATTAATTTTTTATAAATATTTAAATTCAGTCTATATAAGGCTAGAGTATAATTAGAAATTTTAAGTCTTTTGATTGGCAAGTCATCTTTAATGGATATTATTAAATAAAATTAATCCATGAATTACGACCCATAAAATTAATGNTAACATTACAGCAGCTGATCCATAATCTTTAGCTCTTTTAGATAAACCATGATAATCATATGATATTCTGTCAATTGCAGCTTCTATACTAGAATTTAATAATTCTATGATCAAGACAAGGGAAGTTGTGAAAATCATTAGCACGATTTCAATAGTACTAACTTCGGCAATCAATATTGTAGATAATGAAATTATTGATAAAAACATTTCTTGTCTAAAAGCACTTTCTTCTCTCAAAGCAAAATTTAAACCTGACAACGAGTTTTTAGCCGCATGATATGCTCTTGTAATCCCAGTATTACCCTTATGAGGATTGTCTTCAATATTATACGTAGTGTCTTTTTTTCTTATGATTACCAGATAAGACTCAAAGGTTTTACTTGTTGATACCCATGAAAATGTTTTAGCGTATTCTCTTGGCACTTTTCTTGGTATTAGCAAAGCCTTCTTACATGCTTCTTTTAGGTTAGAATCAAGAATACCTGCATTTGAGTTACCAATAACATCTAAAGGACCACTTATAGGGAAAGCCGCAACAGGCAAACCACATGCCATAGCCTCTAATAATACCAAGCCAAATGTGTCAGTTTTGCTTGGAAAAACAAATATATCCGCCTTGTTATAGTAGTATTCCAATTCTTCTTTACTCTTAGCGCCGTGAAAAATAACCTTAGGGTATTTTTTTTTTAATTCTCTTAATGCAGGGCCGTCTCCTACAACCCATTTTTCATATGGCAGATCTATTTTTAAAAACTCTTCTAAATTTTTTTCTACAGATACTCTTCCTACATTTAACATAATAGGTTTTTGATTTTTTTTTCTGCCTCTTTTGGGCTTAAAAATCTCTAAATCTACACCTCTTGACCATATTTTAGGGTTGCTAATTTTGTGTTTTATTAAATCTTTTTTGACTTCTTCTGTAGGAACCATTACAAGATCAGAGCTATTATGAAACCATCTTAAGAATGAATAAGTAATTTTAAGTGGAAGTTTTGTCCTTGCATGAACATATTCTGGAAATCTCGTATGATAGGCTGATGTAAAAGCTAAACCATTTCTATTAGCATATCCACGCGCGGAAAGACCTAAAGGACCTTCAGTAGCAATATGTAAACAATCTGGATTAAATTCTCTGATCATAGATGAAACTCTAGCACCAGGGAAAAGAGATAATTTTATTTCAGGATAAGTTGGACATGGTATTGTTAAAAAACCATCTGGTGTAATTAACTTTACCTCATGACCAAATTTCTTTAATTGCTTAGATGTCTCATCTAAAGTTCTTACTACCCCATTGACTTGAGGATACCAAGCGTCTGTTACAATTAAAATTTTCATGCTATTTTTTTAACTTTAGTTAGATCTTTTTGATATAAATGATCGTGACTCAATTCAGCCCAATTAATAATTTCCAGTTCTCCATTTTGGTGTTCGACTAAAGCTGTAATAGATTCAACCCAATCACCATCATTTGCGTAAATTTTATTATTGATTGTTTTCAATTCAGGTTTATGTATATGACCACATACCACACCATCACATCCTCTTCTAGACGCCTCTTTTACCATAAGAGTTTCAAATGCATTTATAAAAGAAACTGCTTTTTTAACTTTTAATTTTAAATACTTGGATAGTGACCAATACGGTAATTTAAAAAAACGTCTTATTTTGTTAAACCATCTATTTAGCCATAATAGAAAAGTATATGCTGAGTCTCCTAAATATGCTAGCCATCTGGCATGTTGCATCACTTCGTCAAAAAGATCACCATGAACTATCCATAATTTTTCTTTCTTTGCAGTTATATGAAAAGCCTCATTTTTTATCTTAATATCACCAAATGCAATACCTAGAAAAGTTCTTGCCCCTTCATCGTGATTGCCTGGAATAAATGTAATTTTTGTGCCTTTTCTAGCTTTTCTTAAAATTTTTTGGATAACATCATTATGTGATTGAGGCCAATACCACTTTTTCATTAAACGCCACCCATCTATAATATCACCAACTAAATATAGATATTTACTTTCATTATATTTTAAAAATTCAAGAAGATGTTCAGCTTGTGCACCAGTTGAACCTAAATGAATGTCAGAAATCCAAATAGCTCTATAATTTTTATTTTGATACTTATCCATATCTAAATAGAATTTTTTAGAATTAATTTAAAATCCTTATACATAGGTTTTATTACAGATTTATTTCTAAAAAATTAAATAAATAAAATTAAGCTTATAATAATTTTCATACATATAAATATACTTTTATTGATTACAAAAATATTAAATTTTTATAAACACTTAAATTCAGTCAATATAAGGCTAGAGTGTAATTAGAAATTTTAAGTCTTTTTAAAATATTTTTCTTTAAATTTTAAAGCAACTGAAACTAGTAATATTAGTATTGGTACTTCGACAAGTGGACCAACGACAGTTGCAAAAGCCTCTTTTGATGCAAGTCCAAAAGTAGCTATTGAAACTGCAATAGCTAATTCAAAATTATTTGAAGCAGCTGTGAATGATAAAGAAGTAGCTTTTGGATAATCTATACTCGTAAATTTACTCATACCAAAACTAATAAAAAACATAATTAGAAAATATATAATAAGAGGAATTGCTATTAAGATAACATCATAAGGAAGCTTAAAAATTTCATTTCCTTTTAGAGTAAACATAATAATTATTGTAAACAAAAGCGCAAATAGTGTAATGGGACTTATTCTNGGTATAAATTTTTTTTCATACCATTCCTCTCCAAATTTCTTGACTAATAATGATCTTGTAACAAAACCAGCTAAAAATGGAATACCTAGATAAATTAGAACTATTTTTGCCACGTACAATATTGAAATATCAAAAATCTGTCCACTAAATCCAAAAAATTCAGGCAAAAATTTTAAAAAAAACCATGCATAAGGTGCAAAAAAAATAATTTGAAAAATTGAATTAAAGGCAACTAACCCTGCTACATATTCTGAACTCCCCCTAGCCAAATCATTCCAAACAAGAACCATTGCTATACATCTTGCTAAACCAATTAATATAACACCAGTCATGTATTCAGGCTTATCAGAAAGAAAAGTAACAGCTAAAAAAAACATTAATACAGGGCCAATTATCCAATTTTGTAATAAAGACAGAGCTAAAACTTTCTTATCTTTAAATACTTCAATTATTTTTTCATATTTCACTTTTGCCAAAGGTGGGTACATCATTAAGATAAGACCTATTGCAATAGGAATATTCGTATTACTATAGGTTATTGAATCAAGAAATTTAGGCATATTACTAAAAATATTACCTATAGCTAAGCCTATAATCATTGCAAGAAATATCCAAAAAGTAAGATATCTATCTAAAAATGAAAGATTTAATTTTTTGTGTTTAAGATTCATGTTTTTTAAGCAACTTCCTGACCATTTACCCATACTTTTCTAATGATTGGCAAATCATCTTTAATGCTTAATCTTACCAAATCTGCTTTTAAACCTTCTTTGATTAGACCTCTGTCATTCAAGCCAGTTGCTTTACAAGGGTTTGTAGTTACAGCAGAGATACTTTTAGGTAAATTATTTGACCTTATACCCCACATAATAGCTGCCATTAATAATGATGATGGAACATAATCAGAACTTAAAATATCAAGAAGGTCTTTATCAATTAGTGATTGAGCTGAAACATTACCCGAATGAGACCCTCCTCTTACTAAATTTGGAGCTCCCATTATTATTTTCATATTACTACTATGACACTTTGTTGCTGCTTCAAGAGTTGTTGGAAATTCAGCTAAATTTATACCTTGTGAACAACTCTCTTCTACATCGGAAATTGTAGTATCATCATGACTAGCTAATACTGCATTAATTTTTTTACTAAATTTTATTGTTTCACTTTTATGTTTTTTACCAAACATTTTTTGTAAATCTTTTAAATGCAAAAAGTGTTGTTCAATCTGTGGTTCTGAAAGACCAAATTTTCCTGATAAATAAAGTTTGAACTGTGAAATATCACGAAACTGTCTTTGGCCAGGTGTGTGATCCATTAGGCTTACTATTTTTACCTTATCTTGAGTATTAAACTCTTCTAANTCTTGAATTAAATTTTCTGAACATATTTCAGCTCTTAGATGGATAAAATGGTCAATCTTAAATGATTTTTCTTTTGATAATTTATTAATAGAAGTAGCTGTTTCTCTTGCATATTTGTCATATCTATGTACACCATCTTTGTTTATAGATCCTACTCTTAAAGCATCGAACACTGTTGTAATTCCTACAGATGCTAATTCACCATCATGAGCTATAAGAGCATTATTTATAGGCCAATTAACTCCAGGTCTAGGTTTCATATGTCTTTCTAAGTTGTCTGTGTGTAATTCTACTAAACCTGGGATTAAATAATCTTCATTGCAATCAATAGATCTGGGTATAGAGCTTTTTCCTTTGTTGATACTTTTAATTAGCCCATCTTTTAATTGGACATTTCCCAAAAAGACTTCATCATGAGTTACAATATTAATATTATTTAAGATTACGTCAGACAAAATAAACACCTCTTTATAGAAATACAAATCTAATATTACAGTTTTTTTAAATGTAAAAAAAAATTTAATTAAATTGAAATAAAACTACTATAAATAAAGCTTATGGAAAAAAATTATAAAAGATATGCGATATATTACGCACCTATAGAAAATCCGGAGCTTGATCTGTTTGGAAAATGTTGGCTTGGTTGGGATCCTTACAAAGGTGAAGAAACAACAAAGTCAGATCTTTCAAAATTACCTAGTTTCAAAAAATTTTCTAGCTTAGTTCTTACACCAAAACAATATGGATTTCATGGCACTATAAAAGCTCCATTTAGATTAAAAAATAAATATACGTATAATGATCTTGAAAATAAAGTTCGTGAAATATCAAAACAAATACAAAGTTTTCATTTAGATAAATTAGTTATTAAAAAATTAGGTAATTTCATAGCATTAACTCCCTCTAAAAACCTCAGAGTAAATGACGTATCTAATAAATTTGTAGAAGGATTAGATTTTTTAAGAGATGATCTTTCTGAAGATGAAATTAAAAAAAGACATCCTCATAAATTGTCTTTTAACCAAAAAAAAATGCTCTTCAAATGGGGTTATCCTTATGTATTTAATGAATTCAAATTTCATTTAACTCTTACAGGTAAACTTAGAATTGAAGAAATAGATAATGTTTATAAATATCTTCAAACAATTTTAAAGAGTGTAAATTTAAGAAAAATACACTTTAAAAGTATTTGTATTTTTGGACAAAAGACTGATGAAAAATTTTATTTTATTAAAAAAATTAATTTTACCCATTCAAAGCATTAATTAAATTATCAACTCCCGATTCTAAATCAGAGTCATTTTCGACATAAATTGTATCAGAAGGCAAATTTTCTATCTTTCTATTAAGTCTTTTATTGATTTCATCTTTGTTTTCTCTGTTTCTTATAAGAAGTCGATTTTCAATATTTTTTTTTGATGCAACAATACAAATAATTTTTGCGTTAGGATATTTTTTTTTTATTTCCTTCAAAGCATGTCTTGAACCATTAAAAATTACATTTGTACCTTTTTTTAAGAATTCATCTATTTTTTTTGGGATACCGTAAGATAAGGAATGAGCATCCCAAGTTATCGTAAAAAAGCTATCTTTAACCTTTTTTTGGAAATCTTTATCGGATATTGATACGTGGTCTTCATTATTGTCATCGGGAGTTCTTGTAATATACCTTTTGACAAAATAAAAATTTTTAAATTTATCTCTTATTTCGTTTAATAAAGTATCTTTACCAACACCAGAAGCACCTACAATCACAAATAAATTACCATTAAGTTTGTTCATCTGATTACAAAATCTCTATAAATTTTCTAAATTAACTTCCCTGGTAGCAACTTTGTTTCTAGCTATTTCATCATGGAATATTCCAATTATTGCTGANCCATTTAGTTTAGCTTTTTCTATCAAATGTAATACAATATTTTTATTATTGTGGTCCAAACTTGCAGTTGGTTCATCTAAAAGTAGGTATGGGTAATTATGAATAAAACCTCTTGCAATATTTACTCTTTGTTGTTCACCTCCAGAGAAAGTTAAAGGAGATAAGTTCCATAAATTTTTAGGAATTTTGAGGATTTCTAAAATTTCTTGTCCTTTTTTTAATGCTATTTTCTTTTCACATCCAATATCAAGTAAAGGTTCTATAACAACTTCTATTGTTGGCACTCTAGGAACAACTCTTAAGAATTGACTAACATAGCCTAGCTTATTTTTTCTTAATTTCAAAATATCTCTTGGACTTGATTTTCTAACGTTTACATCTGCGATAAGAACATCACCTTTGCTTATAACATAACTTCCATATATCAATTTTAGTAAAGTAGATTTACCTGTTCCAGAGTTTCCTGTAAGAGCAACAACTTCCCCTTTATCCACTTTGAAGTTTATATTTTTAAAAACATTTATGTTTGTATTATTTTGATTATAAAGTTCGAAAGATTTATTTAAATTTTTTATTTGTATCATGCTACACCTGAAGTACTGAACTTACTAATAATTGTGAATATTTATGTTGTGGATCATCTAAAACCTGATCACACAAACCAGCTTCTATTACATTTCCATTTTGCATTACAATGATACGATCAGCTAATAGTCTTACAACTGCAAGATCATGTGTAACTATTATTGCTGCAATGCCAAGTTCTCTTACAAGGTTTCTCAATAAATCTAAAATTTTTGCTTGAACAGATACGTCCAAACCCCCAGTAGGTTCGTCCATAAAAATAAGTCTTGGTTTAGTTACTAGGTTTCTTGCAATTTGAAGCCTTTGTTGCATTCCTCCAGAAAAAGTACTTGGCTTATCGTCAATTCTACTAACATCAATTTCAACTTTTTCTAACCAACTTGAAGCAATCTCGCGAATTTCTCCATAATTTCTATGACCTATTGCCATTAATCTTTCCCCAATATTTCCTCCTGCACTTATATTCATTCTGAGACCATCACGAGGATTTTGATGCACAAATGCTAGATCAGATCTTTGAATTAAACGAAGTTTTGGTTCATCGATTTTAGTGAAATTGAGGATTGTTTTTGATTTATCGTTTAAAAGAATATCTCCTTCATCAACTTTTAAATTTCCATATATACAGTTTAATAATGTAGATTTTCCAGAGCCGGATTCGCCAACAATTCCAAGGACCTCACCAGAATTAATATCTAAAGATACATTTTTACACCCTACATTTTGGCCATAGTATTTGGAAATATTTGAAGCTTTAAATAAGAAATCTTGCATCATTATTGATCTTCTTCTTTTGAATTTAATTGTGTTTGTTCTTTGCAATAATCCGTGTCTGAACATATGTATGATCTTTTACCATCATCAGAGACTATAATTTCATCTAAATAACTATCACTGGATCCACATATTGAGCATTTGAAATTGGCTTTCATAGCTTCAAAAGGATAGTCTTCAAAATCAAGACTTTTAACATTTGTGTAAGGTGGAATAGCATAAATCCTTTGTTCTCTTCCTGCACCAAAAAGTTGAATAGCTGGATTATTATTCATTTTGGGATTATCAAATTTTGGAATAGGAGAAGGATCTGTAACATAATTACCGTTTGTTTTTACTGGATATGCATATGCTGTCTCAATATGACCGTGTTTTGCAATATCTTCATAAAGTTTCACAAACATTAATCCGTATTCAGAAAGAGCATGCATTTTTCTTGTTTCTGTCTCTCTAGGTTCTAAAAATCTGAGAGGTTCTGGAATTGGAACCTGATATACTAATATTTGTTGTTCTTTTAATTTTGTCTCTGGAATTCTATGTCTAGTCTGTATAAGAGATGCATCGGAGGTTTTTTCAGTTACAGCTACATTTGCAGTTTTTTGAAAAAATTTTCGAATTGATACAGCATTTGTAGTGTCATCTGCACCTTGATCTATCACTTTTAAGACATCTTTAGGTATTAAACATGCAGATGTTACCTGAATCCCACCAGTCCCCCAACCATATGGCATTGGCATTTCTCTTGAGGAAAAAGGAACTTGATATCCAGGAATGCATAAAGCTTTTAATAGCGCTCTCCTAATCATTCTTTTTGTATTTTCATCTAAATAAGCAAAATTATAAATTTGAATATCTATATTTTTATCTTTACTCATATCATTCATTTTATAACCTTTTTACATTTCGTTTAGCATCAGCCCTAATTTTTCTAATGAGTTCAAGTTCAGATTGAAAGTCAACATAATGTGGCAATTTTATATGCTCTAGAAACCCAGTTGCTTGAATATTGTCACAATGTGAAATTACAAACTCCTCATCTTGTGCTGGTGCACCAGAATAGTCTTCACCTAGTTCCTTCCATCTTAATGCTCTATCAATTAAGGCCATAGCTAGAGCTTTTCTTTCNGTTTGTCCAAATACAAGACCATAGCCTCTTGTAAATTGTGGAGGTTCAATTTTTGATCCTTGAAATTGATTGACCGTTTCACATTCAGTTAAGATAATTTCTGCAACATTAATATCAAAACCTAATTCAGGTATATTAAGTTCAATTTCAACTATACCTATTCTAAGCTCTCCTACAAATGCATGATTTCTTGCATATCCTCTCTGAGTAGAATATGCAAGACCTAGCAAAAAACCTTCATCACCTCTTGATAATGCTTGTAATCTAGCTGCACGTGATGTTGGAAAGCTAATAGGCTCTCGAGTAATATCAATAGGATCAAGATTATTGTCTTTTTCTTTTTGCATTAAATCTTCTTGATTTAAAAAGCTCAAAACATGAGGTACTTTTTTATTTTCAAATTGTTGTGTTGGGCTTAAGGGAGTTTCATTTTCAGCTAGTAATTTAAAATCTAAAAGTCTATGGGTATAATCAAAAGTAGGACCTAGTTTTTGACCACCTGGTATGTCTTTAAATGTTGCTGAGATGCGTCTAAGACATAGCATATTAGCTGTATCAATAGGTTTGCTATAACTAAATCTTTTAAGAGTAGTTCTGTAGGCTCTCAACAAAAAAATCGCTTCAATCAAATCACCTCTGGATTGTTTTATAGCTAATGCTGCCAAATCTTTATCGTAAAGAGATCCTTCAGACATTACTCTATCNACTCCAAGTGTAAGCTGTTCTGTAATTTGGTTTAGAGAAACATTTGGAACAGAAGGATCGCCTCTTCTTATCTCTGACATCCAAGAGTGTGCATTATCAATTGCTTTCTCTCCACCTTTAACTGCTACATACATTTAATACTCCGAATTTGTGACGCTAATTTTTGTTGAACGAGGAATAGATAAAATGTCTAAATCATTTGTAAAATAGAAATCTAAACCTAGAGGATAAAGATGACTATTATTAATAAATAGTTCTGGATTAGGTAATTCAATTTGCAGTTTATCTTTTATACCCGGCCCATTAATATTACATTTTATTTTCTTATAATTTGACTCTTCTATTATTAAAGTTGCAGATCGTTCTGGATACTCAGGCACTCCAGTTTTGAATTCATCCAAAGGTAGTAAAGATTCCCAATCTCCAACTGCAAAATCAGCATTTTGTTTGTCAGAAACAATAGCTCCAGTATTAAAAATCAACCAATCTTTAACTTCTTCTGTACTAAAATCTTTAGAGAGGTAAACATTACTTTCATTATCACATAATGTAATCAATATTGTAGCGGCAGCATTTGACAAAATATTTGGTTTTTTAAGTTTAGTGATTTGAAAGTGTCTACCTGGATAAGAGGTAGCATTAACTAAAGATCTAAAAGAAATAGAACTATTTATAGATTCTTCTGAAAAATGATAATTATTTTCCATCAATCACTCTCTCCTCTTACAAGAGTAAAAAAATCAACCTTAGTAGCTTCAGCTTTTGAAAGAATTTTATCTCTTTTATCTTTTTTAATTTTCTCTAAAGGAATTATAATATTTTCATTAACTTCCTTGGACATTTTAGTCTGTAAAAGGGCATCACATACAGCGCTTATTTCAGCTTTTCTTTTACTTCTTCCTTGAACATAACTATGACCAATTGTACCACACTCTAATTTTACGGAGCATCTAGTTATTGTGACCTCGCCAATATTAAATTTGTCACCAGTAACACCCATTTTCCCTTGGGCCATTATACTACCAATCTCAGGCTGTCTTAGCCATTCATAAGAAATTTTTATTTTTTTTTGATCCCAAAGATTTAGCAAATCATTCTGATCAGATGTTGCTAACAAACTCATCCAAGATTTTCTTTTTTCAATCATTATAAATATGTCTTTACTTTACTATACAACTATACAACTTTTAATTAAATATAGTTATGTTATATTAATTGCACAACATTATTTTTGTTAAAGTTTTGTTACATAAATTTTATGTCTATTTATTATCAAATATATGAATCTTTAAAAAAAGATCTNAGTAATAACTTATATAAACCAGGNGAGAAGTTACCTTCTGAAAATGTTCTCTCAAAAAGATTTGGNGTNAATCGACATACAATAAGAAGATCTTTGCAACTTTTAAAAAATGAAGGAATTTTATTTTCTAAAAGAGGGTCTGGTATAATTGTCCATGATAATAGATTTAAATATAAGATTGGAAAAAGAGTAAGATTTTCTCAAAATATTTTAAACGAAAACTATATTCCTGAAACAACTATACTTAGGTCAGAAATTAGAAAAGCTTCAAAAATAGAGGCAAAAAATTTAGAAATAAATTCAAAACATGAAATTCTTTTAATCGAAACAATAGGAAAGATTAACAACGTTCCATCAATTAAAACTAAGAGAATAATTTCAAATAAAAGATTTCCTGATTTTTTTGATATATTTCAAAAACAATTATCAATTACAAAAACACTTAAAATATTAGGCGTAAATGATTTTTTTAGAAAAAATACTCTTGTGACTGCAGAACAGGCTGACAGTATTCAAGCTAATTTNCTTCATTGTAAGATAAATAGCCCTCTCCTTAAAACAACATACATTAACCAAGATCTAAATNTCATTCCAATAGAGTATAGTCAAACATGGTTTGTAGGGGAACGAATTCAATTAGCATTAGAAAATTAAATATTTTAATATTTGTAATAAAAATTTCATAAAAACAAGCTAATTAAAACTAATGAACCATTTTAAATCAGTTAATACCTCAGGGTACATTTTACACGGAGCAAAAATTTTACATAACTGTCAAATGCAGGCAGGGACTTTGACCATTGAAGATGACTTTATCTCATCAATTGAAGCTAACAAAAAATTAGAAAATTTGAAAAAAAGTTATCCAGTAGTAGATTTGACAGGTTTTTGGGTATTACCTGGAATAATAGATTTGCATGGAGATGGCTTTGAAAGACAATTGTTTCCAAGACCAGATGTAAGTTTTGATATAAATGAAACTCTAAAAATTGTGGATAAAGAGCTATCTATAAATGGAATTACAATGGCTTACTTAGCATGCAGTTTTAGTTGGGAAGGAAAAGTGAGAAGTCCAGAGTATGCTAAAACATTTCTAGAAAATTTAAATAAATACAAACAATCTATGATTACGAATATTGATATTCAGATAAGATATGAGACACACCTAGTAGAAAAAGTTCAAGAGCTTATTAATTTAATAAAAAAATATAATCTTAACTATGTTGTGTTCAATAATCATATTCCAGATGCTCTAGATAAAATTAAAAATAAACCATTCGCATTTTCAGCATGGGCTAATAAAATGTCTCTTAAGAATAGTGAACTTGAAAATATAGTTCGTTATCGAGTATCAAAAGAAAAGCAAGTAAGTCATAGTCTGAAAATATTAAGCGATTTTCTAATTTCAAAAAATATTAATTTTGGTTCACATGATGATGAAAACATTAAAGATAGGAAATGGTTTAGAAGTTTTGGTGCAAAAATTTGTGAATTTCCAACAACGATTTTAGCTGCTAAAGAAGCATTCTCAAACAACGAATGTGTAATAATGGGTGCACCTAACCTAGTTAGAGGTGGATCGCATAATGGGAATGTATCTACACTTGAACTATTAAGATTAGGATACTGTAATATCCTTGTATCAGATTATTATTATCCCTCGCTATTACAGTCATTTTGGTATTTATTGGATCATAACATTTGTTCTATTGAAAATGCATGGGCATTAATATCAGAAAATCCNGCTAAGGCACTAAATATCGATAAAAGAGGAACTATCAAAGTTAATAACTATGCAGATTTGGTTGTAATAAACCCGAAAACAAGAGAGATAGAAGCAACCATTTGCAACGGGAAAATTGCTATTATTTCTAAAATTGCTGCTGACAGGTTAATTAAATCATCGAATTTAGTATCATAATTTATTTATATTTTTCTACAAAATCTTCAATACTTAAATTTCTAAAGTCATCTAAGGCAGATCCTATATNTTCATGAGACCAGTTCCACCACTGAATGTCGGATAAATGCATTGCAACCTTATCTGCAAATCTTCGTCTAATTATCTTAGCAGGGTTCCCTGCTACGATAGTATAATCTTCTACATTTTTTGTTACTACTGAACCTGCTCCTACAATAGCACCGTCTCCTATTACTATTTCAGGTTTAATTATGGCACCATGGCCTATCCAAGTGTCATGACCAATAATAGTTTTTCTTGAAAATCTTTTTTCAAAGAATTGTTCATCTATTTTTTTTTCATCCCAATAATCATTAGATCTATATAAAAAATGATGAAGGCTTGCTTTTTCCATTGGGTGATCTGTAGGGCCTATTCTGACAAAGCTTGCAATATTTGAAAATTTTTTTATTTCAGTATTAGCAATATCGCAGTANCTAGCACAATATGAATAGTCATCAAAATTACTATTTAAAATGATTGAATGTTCACCTATTTCAACATATTTATTGAATTTACTATTTTCAATTTTGCAATGAGGGTGAATCAACGGTTTATTTTTTGAAAGTTTATTCATTAAATTTTTATATGTTTTACAAAAGTTGTTTTCTTAGTTGTGAAGAAATTATATCGATAATAGTTACAGAAATTACCACAACGATAATTATTGCAGAAGCTTTATCATATTCAAATGATCTGAAAGACTCGTAGAAAATAAAGCCTATACCACCAGCACCCACTATTCCAAGAACAGTTGCTGATCTTACTAGTGTTTCGAAACGATATAGAGAAAAACTAGACCATAAAGGCAAAACTTGTGGAATTACTCCAAATACAATTTGTTGAAGACGAGATGCACCTGTAGATGCAAGACCTTCAACTGGTCTTTGATCTATTGCCTCCACCGCTTCAGAAAATAGTTTGGCAATAATACCAAGGTTATGTATAAAAAGTGCCATCACACCTGCAAATGGTCCTANCCCAACAGCTGCAACGAACAAAATTGCAAACACTAATTCATTTATTGCTCGGGCAGCATCCATAAGTCGGCGCATAGGTTGTACAACCCATACTGGAGCAATATTATTAGAACATAGTAGCGCAGCTGGTATACCGAATAAAATTGAAAGNGCNGTACCCCAAAGTGCTATNTGTATAGTTTCTATCATCTTTAATANAATCTGATTAANNTCTTCAAAATTTGGGTTAAGGAAATCGGCAATAAAATCTGCCATATTTCCTGCATCTGTAATTAAAAAAGTCCAATTATTTACTTCTGCCGGATAATAAGAAACGGAAAGTAATACGGCAATTATAATTGCGGTTAATGCAGTCCCAGCATAACGTGACCAACGTGGCTTAAGTTCTTGCATAACTTCCCCAGAAATATTTTCATGGACTGCTCGAGTATTCATTTTTTTCCTTTATTTATTTTTAAATTAGGGCGACTTTAATAAGTCGCCCATATTTTTAGTTGATTACTTAATAACCAGCCTTACCCACAATATTGGCTAATTCTTTAAGTTTTTTTAGCTCTTCTTCAGCTTTAGCTACCCCTGCCATATCGTTTTTCTTTTGTGCTTTAAGTTTCTTTTTAAAAGCTTCAATTTGTCTGACATCTAATAATTGAGCATTAGATGAGGCAAGAAATGGACCCCAACCATCTGAAAGATTCGCTAAAGTTTCACGTTCTTTCTTGACTTTTTCCATAGATCCAAAACGTCCGTACTGCATAATAAAAAAGTAAATTTTTTGCTTTACTTCAGCACTAAGATTTTTACGCCATACCATTGGGTCTGATGGAATTAGTGGAGAACGCCATATTTCTTTAATATTGTTGAAAGCTTTCATATTGTTCTTTTGAAGTCGCGCATAAATAGATTCTGTATTATTTGTAGCAACATCAACTTTATTATTAGCAACAGCCAAAGCGTTTCCTTCATGATTTGAACGAGTTACTCTCTTGAAGCATTCTTCAGGTGTTTTATTGTTAAGTGCCCAGACATAATAACCTGGAATAGCAAATCCTGATGTAGAGTTTGGATCCCCATTTCCAAAGGTTTTAGTTTTATCACATTTAAGTACATCTTCTAAAGAATTTAGATCTGAGTCTTTATTAGTTATAAGAAGAGAATGGTAACCTTCTGATCCATCATCTTTAATCGTTTGTGCAAATACTTCACCACCAGCTCTATCAACAGCAACAATAGCAGATTTATTACCAAACCATGCAAGATCAACTTTATTGAATCTCATAGCCTCGATAACTCCAGCATAGTCAGATGCAAAAAAAGGTTTTACAGTGACACCGAGACTTTTTGACATATCAGACAAAAAAGGTGCAAATGATTTTTCTAATGCTGAAGCTGATTCAGTTGAAATAATTCCAAAATTTATTTGATCTGGCATTTTGGCTTTGNCAGTGTTTATACCGAATATTGATATAAACATAATGGTAATTANTTTTTTTAGCATAAGTTTTCCTTTCTTTATTTATTAATTAACATTTCTTGAAGATACTATTTCGTAGTCATTAGAGACTGTGCTCGAAATTTTATGTAGTGGAACCTTATCAAGCTCTTTGGAAATATCTTTTGTAAAATCCCACAAATGATCTTTTTTTTCACTTAGTTCAACGTCATATAGATTTTCAATGTCCTTTTGCGAAATATCACTAACTTTACTGTTGTGAACTACCATTCCTTCTTTCAAAGCAATAATACGGTCACAATGTTTAAACGCATGTTCTATTTGATGTAATGATACTATTACTGTTACTTGATCTTGTTTATTAATTTTACGTAATGTCTTCATTACTTTTTCTGCAGACCCTGGATCAAGTGAAGCAATTGGCTCATCAGCTAGAATTAATTTTGCTTCTTGTGTTAGCGTCCTTGCAATAGCTGCTCTTTGTTGTTGTCCACCAGATAGTGTAGAAGCTCTTTGATAAGCTTTATCAAGTATTCCAACTCTCTCTAATGCTTGCAACGCTTTGATGCGGTCATTTTTTGGGAATACTCCAAATGTTCCTTGAAGGCGCCCGATACGACCTAATCGTCCAGCTAAAACATTCATTAAAAGTGTTAACCTACCCACAAGATTAAACTGTTGAAAAATTATACCAATATCACTTCGCAAAGTTTTAACAGCAGATGTTTTATGACCATTTGTTTGACATAAAGAGCCAAAAAGTTTAATACTCCCGTTTCCATCATCAATTGTTTCAAATCCTGCTATTAAGCGCATCAATGTGGATTTTCCTGAACCTGACGCACCTATCAAGCCTACCATTTCGCCACATTCTACATTGAGATTAATTTCTTTTAGTATAGGATGATTTTTTTTGAATGACTTATTTATACCTGAAATTTTTACTGCAAACTCTGACATAATTACTCCTTAGTTATGGAGTATCGTCATTAATGTTAAATTTGTATTACATTGATTTTACAAATTTATTAAATTTCAAATTTGGGTGTTTTGAGTCCATATGATTTGATTGTTAATGTTGGAAGATTTTTTAACCGATTTTATCTGAAACAAACATGCATTTGACGATTGCTAATTAAACACAACAAAAAACAACCCCCCAGGGTCAATGGTCCCGTGATCATCGAATTTAATATGTAAAATTTATTAAGAAAACACTCTGCTGATAAGTTTATTGATTTTTGTTATAATAAAACCCATGTTAGGTGACATTAAAAAGACAACAAAAAGAAACCTTTTAAAAGGAATACCCTGGCGTTTTGGTCCTAACTGGCCAGGTAAAAGATGTGAAGCAAAAACTAGAAAAGGCACACCTTGTCAACGACCAGCTAAACTGCCTGTCGGTCGGTGCAGACTTCATGGAGGTGCCAGCACAGGCCCAAGGACTGAAGAAGGCCTAAAAAGATTAGTCGATTCTAAAACTAAACATGGACGCTTTACAAAAATTGAAAGAGAAAAAGCTAAAGCCAGAGCAGAGCAAGGTCGAATAATTCGANGTGANNTAAAAGAANTTGAAACATGGTTCATTGACCATGGANATTTNAAAAAGAATTGGCGTAAAGATTGGGCTAAGCAAATGCACTAGGGATGTAGGAGTGTAGGTCAATTTGTTAAAAGTTTTTTGATTTTATTTTTACATTTAAAAGTATCAGATAAATATCTACACTAGTACACCAACTGCTTACGTCTTATAAAATTAGAATGTTTATCTCTACCCATTTCAAGCTCAACGTCATTTCTTACAAATTGCCTAATTCTTTGAACAAATCTAGACCTGGATGGCACATACTCACCATCGCCTATTTCTTCCATATGTTTTTTAAAAGCAGAATATGCTTCAGTGAGTGATAATTTCTTGCTTTTATCCAATAAATCATGAAGGTGATTTTCCTTGCACCAATATAGTATTGNATCAGANTCCTCGAACCATTGAGCTGTAGACTGTTCAACTGAATCTGGAATTAAGAAACCCTCATTTTCAATTACATCGATTGCTCCTTTTATAGCAAAATTAAACAATTGATTCTTTTCCTTTAAAACAATTTTTTCTGCAATTCTTGGTATTCTTTCATCTACAGGAATAGTTCGATCGAATGGTATTACTTTTACCCTTCTATTAATTCCCTCATCCACTCCTCCCTTAAAATTTGGAAGAACATTAGTT
>FUFK010040968.1_pt1 | contig 17545 bp, 16 predicted proteins | sample 1021851 | NCBI WGS metagenome assembly FUFK01 (sample SAMEA51879418, study PRJEB19060) | metagenome | reverse complement strand
TCCTTTACTATAATGCTATAGCCATTGCAACTGCAAATCCTGCTGTAGCACCTGAACTTGTTGCTGCTATTGTTAATGTTTCATTACCTCCATCATTACCCTCTGTAAGAGATATGTTTGTTCCTGCTACTAATTTACCATTCAAGAATCCCGGTGTTGTATCATTAGCACTTACAGATACCTTGACATCTGTATCAGCAACGATTGCTGTCCAAGATGATCCATTGTAATATTTGAGTTCGTTTGAAGTCGTATTATAGAATAAATCACCTTCATCCAAACTTGATGATGGATCAGATGAACCAACTCTATATCTCTCAGCAAATGAGTTGACACCAGTTATGTTTGATGCAGTTGTATTTACATTTGCAATCGAACCTGCAACTGTGTTGATGTTGCTAGAGTTACTAGCTACACTTGTTACATTNGAAGATATACCNGCAACTGTTGTTACATTAGAAGATATACCTGCAACTGTAGTTACATTTGCTTTGATGTTTTCTACTGCTTGAATATCACTTGAGATACTTGAAACCGCAGATACATCACTAGATATACCAGCTACTGTAGTTACATTAGATGCGATACCAGCTACTGTTGTTACATTGGCTGATATTCCAGCAACTGTATTTATGTTTGCTTGATTGGCAGCAGATACTGTAACTGTTTGCCATGTTGATCCTGTGTAGACTTTCATAGCTCCAAGAGTTGTGTCAAAGTATAATGCACCTGTGATTAAGGCATCACCATCATTGTCAACTGAAGGATCAGAACTTTTAGCTCCTAAATATCTATCATCAAAATCATCAAAACTATTNGCTGCTGCTGTAGCACTATTCGCAGATGCTGTTGCAGAATTAGCACTAGCTGTTGCAGAATTGGCACTAGCTGTCGCTGAATTTGCAGCATTTGTGGCTGAAGTTGTTGCAGAAGTACTTGCAGTAGTCGCTGAAGCTGCGTCTACAATCAAATCATATTTTGCTGAGTTTGCGTTTGTTGTTAAAGGTGTTGAGCCAGATGAAGTGTGTGCTGTGTTTACTATAAAAATATTATTTGTTGAAGTGTCTTTTACTAAATCTCTTGCAACATAAGCTGTACCACTTGACCAATTACCTTTGAATNNTCCTAGTTCTTGCGTAACAGATATTTCACCTGAACCATCAAATGCTAAAATTTTGTTTGCTCTGTCTGTTGCACCCACAGTAAATTCTGTAGATGTCATCGTATTTGTTCTTGAAAGTTTGATTGATCTATCAGCTTCTTCAGATACTTGTTGTGCAATCATAGTTGCACGATCCAAACCCTCTTCGTGAGATTCCGCAGGGAATGGATCATTGGCGATATAGTCTATCACCTGTGTTTGCGGAACATTTCTTCTAATTACTACTGTTTCGCCATTTGCAGGTATATTGCCAGAAGTAAAAGTTATACTTCCTCCTGAAGCATCACCAGCTCCGCTAACAGTATAATGAGTCGTTAAAGTTTTGGTTGTTTCTGTTCCTGTAGAATTGTTACGAATTATTACAACTAAGTCTGAATCCTGTAATATTTTAAAAGCATAGGCAAAAGTTGTAGTTGAGCCATTACCATTGTGAGATGATTTAATTATTGTTGTAGAAACTGTCATACTTAGAATCCTTTAAACTTGAATGAGGGTTTTGTAAATAAAAAATCTTGACCATAATCCTTTTCCATTCTTCTCTCTACTCTTCTTAAAACACCCGGAGATAGAGTTTCCATTATTTGATAACCTATTAAATAGTCATAAGCACTCTTTATATAAAATAAATTCAAAAATGGTATATTTTTCTGCACAGCATTATATGTTGATCTTGCAGCACTTCCACCTTTACCAGTTATACCAAAATATATGGCTTGTATCAAGTCTCCTGCTGTTATTGCTGTTGGTCCAAGTAAAGAACCAAGTCTTTCCGCAGCAGTTCTTGCCTCTTGAAATATAACATCTCCATATATACCCAATCCCCCACCTTGCAAAAAAGATGCAATGATTGTTTTTCCTTTAGTTGGATCTCTTGGTGTTCTACCTTTTAATAAATCTTTAATTGTCATAGCTAAATATCCAAAAAAGGCAGATGTGACTATAACTGCTGTAAGTCCTAATGCTCCTCTTGTTACATTACCAGAGCCTCCCTTTTTTATAAAAGAAAATTCTCTGCCTAATGTTTTTTGTAATATAGCAAAAGGAAATGCTTTAAATTGAGTTAAAAATCTCATTGCTTCACCAGCCGGAGTTCCAGCCATTGCACCACCTGTTAATCTTGCTCTTCCTCTAGCGTCTGGTTCTATAACTGCATAGATTGACCTATCTAAAAGCATACCAGAAACTGATGCTTTAAATTTATCTTTTTCAATAGATATTTGTCTTTTAGTTAAATTTTTTATACCTGTAATATCTCTTACCTCTTGATCAGTTAAATTATCTAAATCTTTTATATTTAAAAATTCCTTTCCATCATCTGCTTTTATCATTGCTTTTTTTCTTATAATGTTCCATTTTTTTGAATCTATATTATATTGTTCAAATAATGTTTTTAATGCTGGTTTTAAATTATTAAATTCAATATTCTTTTGTTTTGCATAAAAATTAGCCATGCCTAACATAGCTCCTTCTTTTAAAGTGTTTGTCCACCAAGAGAGAAGATTTAATTTAAAAAATGTTCTTTGAAGTCTTGTCCAACCTTTACTCATAGGGTCGCCAACTTGATACCTTCCAGAAATATCATAAACTGTATTATCTGCAACAAATCCTAACATTTCAGCAATGTCTTTTTTATCTTTTGAATTTTTTATTTTTCTAATATTATTCATGGCTTCAAACATGCCACCTAAAAATGATCTTCCTTGATACCTTAACTCTGAAGCATATAAACCTATATCAGCAGCAGCAGATAATGTTGCACCTCCAAGTTTTGCCATAGTTGCTATTGCTCTTAATATTGCTGAATATTTTGCTACAGCAAAATCATCTATGGTGTAAATTGAACCATCAACAGCTTTTAGAAATTTTTCAAATCTTTTACCAGATTTTGTCTTTTCGCTACTTCTTTGATCATCAACTAATCTTTGATGAACAGCTTTTCTTATTTTTTCAAAATTATCTGCTGGTTTTGTGCCTAAAGTATCCATCATGCCAATATTTCTTCCTGCTGTTTGCATACCAGAAAAAAATGCTTCTTTTAAATTACCAGCACCAAAAATATCATTATAAGCAAACCAATCATCTGCTGTTTTAAAATGTAAAACTCTTCTGTAAACTGAACTTTGAGCTACATCTCTTGATCCATAAAGAGAACTAGCACCATCAGCCATTTGATATTTATTTCCAACTAAAGTGTTATAAACATTTGTTAAAAAATTATCTATATTATCAACACCAGCAAATGTTCTTTCTTGATCTAATTTATTCATTATAAAATTTTTCCAAGCTGTAAAATTTTTATTATAATTTCTATCTTTTTTGCTTTTTAAATTTGGATCAGGTTCTATATCTTTTACTTTTAAAACATTTGCAGCATCTCTAACTCTATAAGGATCGTGAGATTGTCTAACTATGTAACCCCATAAATTTGATATGTTTGCTCCTCTATCATTTAATTTTTGTCTTATCATTTCAGAATAATCTTCCATAATTTCTGCTAATTTTACAATTTGTGGATTTTTTTCTGTAACTGGTGGTTTTATATCTAAATTTTCTTCAACAGCAGTTTTTCTTTGATTTAGTTCAAACATGGTTCTAGCAATTCTTAATTGAGTGTCTTTGTCTGCACGATCAAAAAGTTCAACTAAATTATTTTCTTTAAGTCTAGCATTAAAACCTGCTATTAGTTGATTAACACTTGATACTTGTTGAACTGACACAGAAGCTCTTGAACCTAACTTTTGATCATTTGAACCAACTAATATTGCAATCAAACCCTCTTCAGGATTTTCTGAAAATTCTGTTAAAACATATTCTGTAAGTTTTCTTACTTTAATTTCATTCTCTATTGCGTTTCTTTTATTTATTTTTTTTTGAGCTTTTATTTGTTCAGTTACTTCTTTTGCAATTTTATCAACATTTATTTCATCTATAGTAGATAATTTTTTTTCAGCTTGTGCAGTTTTTATTGCATTAATTATTTCATCTTTTTTAGCAGCTTTTATACTTGATCTTTTTAATAACTCTTCAACTCTTAATAAACATTTATTTGACATACTTATCTACCATTTACACAATTAATTGCATCTTTAACTATTTCATCTAAATCATTTGATCTTGTATTAAGTTCATCTAAATCATCTGTTGTTGATTTTAATTCAGTATCATCTTCAAATTTAATTTTACTATCTTGTTGTCTTGTTTTCAAAGCATCCAACTGAGATTGTAAATCATCTATTTCTGAATCTCTTGTTTCATTCTTAACATTTTTTTGATTTCTTTTTGTTGTGTTCAATTCTATATTTTCTAAGTTAGATTCTTTTGGTTTTACACCAACTTCAGCATCTGGAGAGTTTTCTACTACATTTTTTAATGCTGCATCTTTTTGTGCAATAGGCGTAACATCAACAGGTTTTTCACCCACAACATCACCAATAGATTTTGCAAGAATTAACCTTCTTGTTTCAGGATCACTTTTTTCTAATTGCATCATTATTTTAGAATTTTCAGGATAGTATTCTTTATATAAATTTAATTCTGGATCTGGCTCATCTGTTTTAATATCAAGCATTTCTCTACCCTTTTTAATTTTTTCTTGTCTTATTCTAAATTTTCTAGCTGTGTTCATGTCTCTTAATTTACCAGCTCCAACATGAAGTCCTCCACCAATAAGAGTTCCAAATGTAACATTTAAAAAACTATCAACTATATCATAATCAGCTTGAACAGATTGAGCTACACCATAAACAATAGGCTCAACAAGGGTAGCACCAAACGCACCTTCGGCTGCACCTCTTAATGCTCTAGCTTTTGTAAAACCCTGTCTTGCAGCTAAAGCTGCAAATCTTGCTTGTCCAAAGACAGGTATAAAAGAAACTCCTATATTTATGGGATCAAGAACACTAACACCAAGACCAGTTAAAAATTTAGCAGCAAAAGGTAAAGCTCCTTTTGAGCCTCTATCAATAATACTATTCCTTCTTAGTTCATCTTTTTTTTCTTGAACTATTATATCAACAACAGATTGAGGTTCATCTTGTTCAAAAAATAAACCTAAATTTTTGTATTTTGTATTAAGTTCTTGTCTATCAATAAATACACTATCTTGTTTGATTGCATTTCTTCTCTCTTGTAAAATATCTTGATACAATAAAATTGAAGATATAGGATTAAAATTCCAGTTATCAGCAGCAACAGCTTTTAATGTACTTCCTAAACCTTGCGAAAATTGATCAAAACCAGATTCTTGTGCTGTTTCATTTATATTTAATCCAAAACCTAGTTGAGCCATTTATTAATCTTCCTTATAATCTGTAATACTATCTTCTTTACCACCAATTTGTATTTTTATATCAGTACCCGGTAAAAGATAACTGTCGTCATCAAAATTTAATTCTAAAGTTTCTCCTTCTTTATTAAATACAGGTGCAAACGATCCATCACCAAATGTAATTCCAAATATTAAACCTGTGCCATCAGAGTTATTAACCCATCTTCCATTTTTTAAAATTTGTTCTTTCATTTCTTTATCTAAAAGTTCAACATCTATGTTTTCATCAAAAGATTTAAAAGAAACAGCTCCCCATAAATCAATATATTCTTCTTGTATTGCTTTTGATTTTTCTTTTATAAAGTCAACCTGTCCATTGGGAAGACTTACTCCATCATAAATTCTTGGTATAAAATATGTATCTTCTATTTCAAAACTTTGATTTATTAAGTTAGATGCGTTTTTAACAGCTTTTGATGGTTTTACACCTGCTCTTATTTCATTAGCAGCATAGTAACCTAAAACATCAACTATTCTATCTAATTTATCTGCTGCAAAAGAAGTATCAAATTTATTAGCAAACATAACTGCTGCTTCAAAATCTTCCAAATCTTTCAATATGTCTCTTTTTATTTCTTTCATTGGAAAATCTTTCAATGACACAAATTCTTCTAATTGTTTTTTTTCTTCATCAGAATCAAAACTTAAAAACTTTTTTGTAAGTTGTGGATTTCCAAAAAAAGAAGATAACTCTGCTGTCTCAGGTAAACCAGCTTCTGTAAATTCAAGCATGGCTTTTGAAAAAAAATCTCCAAATTGATCTTCAGCATTTTGTAACATAGCTAATCTTGTACCTGCATCAGATCGTAAATATTCTTCTACAAATTGATTTGCTTCATCTGTTGATGTAACTTTTATTAAGTAATTTGGATTACCCATTTTTACTTGTTCTTCATATATATAATTAACAAATGCTTTTTTATTTTCTGTTTTTAATGTTAAATTTTCTGTTTCTGTTAGAAATTCATCAAGCAATCTTTTTGCTTCATCATTTGTATCAATAATAAATTTTACAGGGTTTGTTTTCATAGCCTCTAATCTTGTCGAAACTATAGTTTTTAAATAATTTTCCATATTTTGTGCATCTATAAAATCCATAGAATCATATTTATTTTTAATCATAGTTTTTAATGTTTCATCTATGTCTCCTAAAGGTATTCGATTTAAAGTTCTGGTATCTTCAAGAGCATTTGTAACCATCAAGAATTGATCTTGCATACTAATTATTTCTTTTGAATCTAAAACTTCTTCTGCAAATTTCATATCAAAAGGTATAGTTTTACCTACTTTTGCAGCAGCTATAAAATTTTTATAATCTAATCTTAGTTCTGGTCTTAAAATGAGTCTTGCATCATTTAAAAGTTCCATTCTTTCTTTCAAAGGCATATTTTGAAATTGTTTATCATCTTTTAATTTTAAAAATGTTTCTCTTGTATTTTCTGTAAGACCTTGCGTTGCCTCGAATATTTCTATTCTACCCGGTATTCCATTAATTAATTTTGTAAGATCGGCATTTGATATTTGACCAGTATAATGATCTTTATATAATTTTTCTAAATCTGTTTGTAAAACTGCATAATCAAAATCGCCTGTTGCTAAAAAAGCTGTAGTCAACAATCTATTTTCTTTTTGTGAAACTGCATTGTTTAAAGAATTAAGTATATTTTTAGATATTTGTGTATCTACTCTAAACAATCCTTTTTGAACTTCACCGAGAGCTGAATTTGTAAATAATGTTTTTACATTTTGATTACTAGCTTTTTCACCATAAGAAGAAATAAGTGCATTTGATTTTTCTTTATATATTGCATTTGCTTGTTCTTTATTTTCTAAAACATTTACTTCATCATTTACTTTCTGCATGTCTGTTATAAAATCATTTTCCAACTTTAATGCTTCTGTTCTATTTTCAAAATTTTTTTCTTGTATTTGTTTTTTTACAACAAAATCAGTAACTGGTTTTAATGCTGTACCTAAAGTTTGTGTTAAAGGAATCTGAACATTAGTTGTTGTTCCTGTTTGTTGACTTATAGTTCCTTCAGCTTCAAATGTTGGTATTTTTGGCATTATGTAGTTTTAACTCCTGATCCTTGATTCATTTGTAACAGACTTGTTCCTGTTGATGCAATAGTTCCTATCTGTGCAAGTGTTGCTTGATTTCTTGCTATCTGTCCTTTTATTGTAGCAAAAATAGCTTCTTCTCTTTTGTTATCAGCAGCAACTTTTGCATTATATCTAATTAATTGTTTTTGCAATTCAGCCTCATAGGCATTTGATAAAGCTATATTATATGCACTACCACTACCTATTTCTGCTCCAGCTTTTGCTAAAGCAACTCTAGTTTTGCCTTCTAATTTTTTAAAAGTTTTATTAAACTGTGCTACATCAAACTCTGCTTTTTGTTCTATTTGTTTTGCTTGGTTTTCAAGAACAATAGCATTTCTGTTTGCAACATTTTGATTAAATTTTCCAATTTTTCCTTGTGCTTGATATTGAGCAACACCCATTCCGATTGTAAAAATATTTGCTGCTCCCATTAGAATATCCTCGCATATCTGTATTGGTCTGATCCATCAAATCCAAATTTTTTCATCAATCCCTCGTTTTCTAATCCAAGCCACTCTGCAAATCTTTGACCTTGTTGAAAGTCTTTTCTGATTGCAGTTTGTACTCTTACAATATTATTTTCTTTTGCAACTCTTGCAAAATCTTTTCTAATAGCTTTTGCTACACTCAATGGATAATCCCAAACATCTTGAGTTGCTATTACCCAACCTTCAGCTACTTGACCCCATATCATTTTCATACCAGCAGCAAAGATAGGTTTCTTACCAACCAAACCAGTAAAAGATAAATGATCTTGTTCTAAATTTTTAGCATTACCTTCTATATTTATATAATGCTTATCTGGTTCTAATAACTTATGATTCATTTGACAGGATAATATAAACTGTCCATGCTCCGCAGTATAAGGCACTATATGTAGTAGTTTATCCATCATTTGTCACTAATCTTGGGTATAACGATAAAATGGTCAAAGGTAAAGGTTGAGTTTGCCTTACAAATATAAAACCATCTGTATCGTAGTTTCCTCTAAATTCAACTTCTTTATCACCTGTAAATGGTGCAATACCTTGATCCATAGGATTTGCAGAAGTTCTAAATGGTATTCTTTCCATATTATTCAAGTCTGGTCCAACTTCAACACCCACAGTTTCAAACAATCTAACAGTAACTTCATATATTCTTTTTGTTTTACCTTGTGATGTTCCATTCTGTGAACCTGCATCTATCCTCATAGTTTGTAATACAGAGTCAAATTTAAGACCTACTTTTACTTTCTTAGATGCTCTATTTAAACTTATAGCACCCGAACTTACAACTTTTGTTGGGTGCGTTGCACCATCAGCTAATATAGAAACTGTTTGTCCTTCAAGGTGTGCAAGACCTGAAACTGTTTCAACTACTTGATCTACTGTATCGCCAGATGTATGTGCAGCAGCAGTAGTCGAGTTTTGACCTCTAGTACATCCTGTAAGATTGTTTGTTGATTTACCTGTGTAAGCTATGATCTCATTATTTATTTTTATTTTACCTGCACTATTGAAAGAACTTGCATCTGTTAAAGTTATAGTTGTTGCAGAATTTGAAATGTTACCATTCAATGTTGTTGTAAAACCATCAAAGTTTATTTGACTATCTAAAAAATTGAATGTTGTATTATCTGTTTCTGTAAAATCAAAAGTATTTAAAACTTCTACATATCTTTTTGTTGCACCATTAATTGTTCTTTTTACAATTACATAAGTTTCATACTCATCAGAATCTGTAGGAATGACGGCAACACTTTCACAAACAGCTTTACCAGTTCCAAAAGCACCACCAAAGATATGTCTATGCCAAGCAACAACTTGTTGATCTCTTTGATAAGTTAATGCAACTAACTCACCATCACCTCTTACCGCATATATGATTGCAAGAGGCTCTTCTTGATATGCCATTTGTGTGATACCACCTTCAGTAATATGTTCTGCGAGGATAGTTAGATCAGGTGCAATATATCCATCAACATCAAAGTTATAAGCTAGTTCTCTTATTTTTCTTCTAGCTCTTTGTAAAAATAGTGTAGCGTTACCTACAGGCACAGCATCTACATTTGCACCACCAAAGTTTGATTGTTTTTTAATTATGATATTAGTTGGCGTGATTGCATCGTTGTCTCCACCCCCATAAACAGCAAACTCACCACCTGCTGTACCAATAATCAAAGTTCTTGTTGGTGAAAGAAATCTTATAGCATTAACTTGGTTTGATGCGATGGTGTATACAATAGCATCATCATCTGCCACAGTTCCGCCAATATTCGCATCCATGTTCTCATAATCACCAGACTTTGAAAAGTAAATTGTTTGTGGATTGTTGAGTGTTGCAGCGAATACCAATCGTTGTTCAAAAAATGTTACGCAAGATGGAAAACCTGTTGTTGTTGAAAACGCACCTAAGTTCCAATCTGTAACTGCATTTGTATTTGCAAAGTTTGTAGATGTTGTTGCGGTAACAGATGTTGCTGATCCAAAGTTTGTAATCTTTGCAATCCCATCACCTATACGAACTAACCTTCCAACATCTGTAGAAACAAATGTACTTGCAGAAGCTGTTATAGTTACAGAGCCTGATGTACCAGATGGTTGTAAAGTTGTAGTTGATGAGTTGGTATCTAAGAATGGACCATTAGTAAAATCAACTTCTGTTAATGTCCAAGATGTATGACCTGTTCTTGATAGCTTTCTTGTTGCATGGCTCGGATGTGTTATATACATAACATCGGCAGATTGTGCGAACTTTATATCAAACAGTTGTGCAGTTAGATATGGTGTTGATATTTCTACTGGTGATGAACCAGCTCCACCTGAAAGCACCTGTCCTTTGTCTTTGTAAACTCTTATGTATTGATTGCCAAACTCTAGTATATAAGTTTGTACTGTAGAAAATTCAAAAGGTATTAATCTTGTAGAATTAGATGATGTTTTGACTTCTGATATAAACTGTGTACCCGGTCTACGAGCTGCTGCTCCATGTGGAAAGATTACCATGTTCTCAAGAGTTTTACATCCTGCTGGATATTTAGATAGATCATTACGACCATCTAATCTAGGTGATAACTCACCTGCTGTGAAGTTTGTAAGTTGTGCAGCTACCCTAGCCATTTATTAAAACCTTGAGTTTATAAATGTACCAGCATCAATGACATCTGTCATTCCATCTTCTTGAGTAGTATTATATCCCTCTGTTGAATCTACAAATCTAGCATCTCTTAGTTTGTCTTGATAAAGAGCTATCATGTTTTGTTGTGTAGTATTATTAGATGTAATGGCGTATGCTATATCTGCTGCCAAAGCTGCTGATATTGTTTCTCTTAATAATTCATCATATTGATTGGGGTCTGTAATTCTTGATATGTATAATATTTTCATTGAAGAATTATTTGATAATATTGATCTACCCTCTACCTTATGATCTGAATCATAATCTAATATTCTAAGTAATCTTAAACAATCACCGGGTAAATCATATTGAAAACTGTAACCCCATGCAGGAGTTGTTGTTGAAGATGAAAGCTCTACTCTTTTTTGTAAACAATTAAAAGGATGCGATCTGAATACTGCATCTCTTATCTGAGTATATCTAGCATTACATAGTCTTGCGTTCTTAGAATCTTCAGTAAGAGTTAATATTGTTGATGCTCCTAACTGATTTAACGCTGTGTTACAAATGTCGACTACTGATGCCATGTGTCCTTATAAAATAATTTTAAAAAAAAAGATAGGGGATTTCTCCCCTATCTTATCTAGTTATTAGTCAATAACATAAGTCATGTGCAACTGAATAGTTCCAGTACCATTAGCTCCTGCTAAAGTTACAGAAACTGGGATACCATCCTTATTCGCATTCACAACTGAGTTCTCACCTAAAGCTATTGTTGTTGCAACAGCAGCAGATGATGCAGATGCTGAAGAAGCAGCCGCTTTGAACTCATCAACATCAGCCGCAACAGTTGACTCTGAAGAGTCAAGATACTCATTGTGACCAACTGATAATGTAGTTGATGAACCTAGTGCATCATGTGCAAGTCTACCACTAAGGATTCTAGCTCCATTTGGTAAACTAAACATATGAATTGTTGATTGCTCTGCACTCGCTTCGTATTCAGCAAAGGCTACTCTTACTCTACCAGCAAGTTCGTTAGTCTTTACCTTCTCAGAAGGAGTTGCAGCAATTTTCGCTTGTTGAATTGAATTTGCCATAATTATTTATCTCCTTCTATTACGCTTCGTGTGCTTGAACTTCTACTACTTTTTCTTCTTCCATTCTAGTAGCACCGATTGACATACAGTAGTACACCTGTGTTGCGTAAGATTTGTCAGCTCTTTCGTCTATTCTAGCCTGAACATCTTTACCAACAGCTAATGCAATACCATCTTGTGCAAATGCGATACACTTCCTTTTAGAAGATGCAATAGATAGTCTGTTTGATACTATAAAGTTAAAACCTAAAAACGAGTTGATTTCACCATTAGCTAATGCTTTAACTGTGTTGAAATCAGAACTTGTTACTTCAGTTGTTCCTAATAGATCGGTTATCTGTCTTGGTGAAACCACGATAAATCTTGCGATTGATGGGTCTACACTTGCTAAGTCGAACTTTTCTTTTGCAGTTCTTAACTTCGCAATAGTTAAACCAGCAGTACCACTTTCTGTAATCTTCTGTGTAGAAGGTAATACAGTTGAAGTTGATCCTGTTTCGCCTGTGAACGCAGTTCCCAAAGCAGCCGATATTACTACATCATCCATAGCTCTACCCATTGCCATAGCAGCAGCTTGAGCATAAGATGAAGTCGGGTCTATCAAGAGTCTCACTTTATCTTGTTGATCTATTAAATCCGCAAATTCGTAATCCGCAAGAGATACTCTTCTTCTCGCATGTGGAGTGTCGATCTGTGGAGTGTCAGCATGTCTGCTAGTTTTTAAAACAGCAGTTACTTTTCCGACTTGATCGAAGAAAGCATTTTTACCGACAATAGATTCAAGACGAACTTTGTCTCTTAATAACGATCCCATTTGTTGAGACAACATTTGAATGTTAGCAGAATACTGCTGCACAAATGCTGTTGTTATTTGTGATGACATATTAGTCTCCCATTGTTATGTTAGTATTAAACAATCAGAGAAGTTATCCACCTTCGTAGGCATCTCTTGGATTTAGAGTCTTTTAGACTAGAGTCTATTCCTTCTTGTCAGCAAGGTTCTTACGAATTGTCTTACCTTTTATCCATTTATAATAATTTTCACAGATTGGCAAGGGGTCTTGTTTCTGAAATTCAGTACCAGTTTCTTTGACAATTCTTAAAATCTCAAGTCTTAACTCTTCATCATTAAGATGATCACTTGCTGCCATCTAACATTTCTCTCATGGTATATACTTGTTGAACAACTTTATCGTGATTAGGATGTGACTTGTTCCAATATGGACCATTCTTATCATTCATAATCTGATCTATTTCTGTTTGTATATCTTCAGATTTATCCATGTTTTCAGACTCTGTAGATAATATTTTATCTTCAGAAAGCATGTTAGCTATCTTTGCAAAACCTTTTATAACATCTACATTATCACCTAGTCTTGAACCATCAGATAGTTGTAGCTCTAAAACTTCTGGTGCTAGATTTGCATTAGCTAATGACTTTGCTTTGTTGATGTTTGTATCATACTCTCTACCCCATTCTTGTCTCAAAAGTTGTTGAGCTTGAGCTTGAGTAGTTTCTGCATCTACTTTTGCCTGTTTGTCAGCAGCTTCCATATTTGATTTGTAAAAATCTAATATGCCATTTGCTTGTTGATTATTCAAACCAAGTTTAAAAGATTGTTCTTGAAAGTTTTTGATAGCTTGTTCATCAAGAGGAACAACATCAGATTTTGTATCCAATGTATATTTATCAAAAGATTCTGGTCTACCCATTTTNATATAGGCTTCTTCCCATTGATCTTCTGTAAAATTTTTATTAGGCACAATCATTTTATCTTGTCCAATCATTCTAGTTGCATTGATGTATGACTTTGCAAGTGCATCAATCTCTGTAAACTTTTCAATGTTTGGGTCGTTTCTATAGACTTCACTTATAGATTCTTTCCAAGTTGATTGNGTTGGTTGTGGTGCAGGGGTGTCTGTTTTTGCAACAGTTGCTTGTGTTGCTTGTGGTTGTGCCTCTGTAGTTGTCTGCTCTACAGGCACAGTTTCCTGTGTTATCTGTTCGTTTGACATTTTATTTATCCTTTGTTTGCAGCATTTGTTTTATAAATAGAAGAACGCTGCGTTGTCCTTCCATATATGCACTCTCATGGCTATCACCTTTTATATTAGTTGTAGTTAGAAAGTGACATCTTTTTTCAAGATCAGCCAAGACTCTTTTGCCTTCGTCTGAATTGAATACTGTTTTGAAATCGTTTTGTAGTTGTTTTAAATATCTTTCTAGTTCTTTTGCTTCCATATTATTCTGCATTAGCTACAGCTTTTGCCTCTTCAGGTAAAGCCTTTGCCAATGGAGCTATGTCTCCTCCCGCTTTTGCGACTTGTTGTAGTTGTTGCATTTGTTCCATTTGTTCTGCTTGTTGTGCTTGTGCTTCTCTTTCAGCATTTACTTGTGATTGTAGTTTCAATACTTTCTGTGGTACACCAACTAAGTCTGCAACATGCTTGACCAACGCATCAAAGTTTATGTAATCAAATACAGGAGCAACATTNGCAAGTGATCCTAATATTTCTATTGCTCTTGTTATAGATGAAAGCTCTGTAGANTTTTGTGCTTTTGCAAGTGGTGATACATATTCAATCTCAATGTCTTGACCTGATAAAAATTCAGGAGCTTGTGCAAACTGATTGTTTCTAAGAAGTATTGCAAAAGTTCTGTCGATCAAAGGTTTGAGTAACTCTGATTGTAATCTACCTAATACTGGTCCTAACAATCTCATTTTCTCTTCGTTTCTTTGTATAACTTCTGTTGCTGTCATTTGTGGTCCTTGTTGCATCATCAACTGATTTACATAGAACACAGCTCTTATGCTATCTCTTCTTTGTTGCTCCATGTTCAAACCAAGTGGATTGTTTGCACCAATATTTAGTGGTTCTATTCTATCTCTAGTTCCTGATCTGTAAAAATTTAGTCCACCCGGTACAGTTCTAACTGGTAATAAGAAACCATCATCAGGCACAAGTAATGGTGGGTCTACTTGTTTTTGTGCGGCTTTGATAGTTGTCTTTGACATTTCATTTAGCATCTTAACATCCGGTAGTGCTGTCATTGCAGGTGATCTACCATATATTTCATGTGATGCTTTTAAATATCTTGGTACTACAAAAGGAAACTCTTGAAAGCCAGATACTGATAGTTCGTTTCCATTTTTGTATTCCATGTAAACAGATTCAAAAGGCATGTTGCTTGAATCTTTTTTTGTAGGATCAAAATCATTTCTTGGATACACAGCATGAAGTATATCTATTTCTTCGTATGGGTCTTTGTTTACTAAATTATTTACTTCTTCTGATATAGAATTACCAAACTGTTGAGCCGCAGCTCTTACTGTTATTTTAAATTTTCTGTAAACTGTATCTATTCTACCTTTGTCATTTTCTGTAATATATATTTCGTTTATGTGTCTTGTAGAAAATTTTAATAAATCTTCTGTATCTTCTTCTATAAACATTGCTGCTGTACCGAATGTAATTAGATCGTGATATAGTTCAAATATTTCTTGTTGAAAGTTTGATCTATTGAAAGCTGTATACATAGTTTCAGTTACACCTTCTAACCAAAGTTTTGCTTCATCATCTGCATCTAAACCTGCATCCTTATATCTTAGTGTGAACCAAGTAGTAGAAGGGTTAGTCAACATTCCATGTAAAGATGCAGCTAACAATTCTACCGCTTGTAGTGGAGAGGAATCAAAAATTCTTTCTGTTCGCTTGTCACCTCTTGATCTTGTTTTTGTGACATCAGCTTTTCTTGGCATCATAAAATCGGCAACTTCTTGCCAATGCGTTTCCCAATTTTGTCGACCTGTTTTGAGTCGATCAAAACGAGACATGATGCTTTTAGTTAAATCTGTTTTTGCCATTAGACTCCTAGCAATGTTGGTTTACTAAGTGTAAAGTTTCCTGCGTTCCTTGTGAGGATTGTCATTCTTCTACCTCTTTTTTTTGTTTTTCTTGCATCGTAAGTTGTATCTGTGGATGAAGATTGTGAAACTTCAGCTTCTGTTGGAGCTTCAACCTGAACATTTCTTCCGCCAATATTTCTTACTTCTACTGCTCTTCCATCATTACCTGTTGACATNATNTTNCCATCACCATCTCTCATAAATCCTGCTTTTATATTTCCTGATGCAGTTATTTTTCCTGCTTGTCTGTCAGCCATATACTGTTTNTAACCTTTATCACTTAGTTCATAATTTTTTGCAGCTCCTCTTTTCTTCAAGCCTTCAAAATAATCTATATTTATTTCTAAAGTTTTTTGTCTAAGTTTTTGTGTAGCATTTAAAAAAGTAGAACCCGGAACACCAGTAGGTACTTTGGGAACCTTTAAATTTCTAAGTCTCAATAAATCTCTTTGTGATTTTGTTCTTGTTGCTTTACCTGTACCTGAAAATTCATTCGCAGAATATTTTGGTAAAACTGTGCTTGGTTTTCTTTTCGGTCTTGAATAAGCTGAAGAACCTCCTGAATTATTATTGCCTCCTGCTGAACTTGCTCCCATAATTATTTCCCTAGTAATGTTTCTAACGCATCCTCTTCAGTTTCTTGAACTCCAAGTGGACCTGTTAGTATTGTTGATCTTCTTCCTTTTCTCATTCTTCTAATTTTATCTTGTTCTTTTTTAATTCTCTCTTTTTCCTCTGCGGATAACTCTGAACTTGGCGGCTCTGGTGGCGGTGGCGGTGGTGGCAACGCTGGTGTTTTCGGTCTTAAAAATCCCATATTATAAAATCCTATAACTATTATCTGCTACACTTTGCGGTGCAACTTGTCTAGTATTTAATTCTTGTAATCCAACTGCTAGATACCTCATGGCATCACAAGCATGTGAACTCCAATCATGCACAGGCTTTGATCTAAACATTCTGTTTTTATCAATATACTTCCTGTGGTAATGTCTTAACGCATCTATCAGGTTTTTGCAATGGTCAACATCAATCCAACATCTAGGCAGCGTCATGGTAGTTGCGTGTATACCATCTTCTAAAGGTATTTTAGGAACAACTCTGAACCTAATTCCTAGTTGATAGGCGACCTCTCTCCGGGTTTTGCCATTGCTAAAATCAGTAACTTCAATATCATGCGGAGCAAAATGATCCTTATAAACATATTCTTTCTCTTTGATCATCTGAATATAGTGCGGTAATCCTTTGCCTCTCTCTTCATGGTAGTCAATTATATTTATGGCTCTACCAAGTTGTTGATAGAATATTATCGAGCTATGATCTGAAACACCTAAATCCCAACTGGTCGACACAGGTAAGCTCGGATCGTATGGAACTCTTGTAATCTGTCTTTTGTTTTCAAGTTTTGCGATCTCATCACCATAGATAGCTCCTTCAATGTTTGCAATCCAATCACACTCAAACTCTTGCAAAAACTTCTTTTCACCCATAACTTCTTTCGCTTTGGTCAACTCCTCTTCATCTACAATCTTTGTTTGACTAGCTTTAGCTTTGTAATGAAACCAATCATCAGCTCCTTGTGCATGTTGATATAATTCATAAAAATTATTATTCATACCTTGTGGTGTACCAATAAAAACACAGTACCCCTTTCTGTCGGATAGTGCTGGTCTGATAATCTCAGGAAACAACTTCTCATTGACATTTGCGTACTCATCAATCACGCAGCCATCAAGATATATACCTCTCAAGCTGTCAGAGTTCTCTGAGCCTAGCAAGGTGATACGAGAGCCATTGGGTAAATCAACTCTTAGTTCTGTTTCGTTGAACTTTGTGAAAGGTA
>FUFK010058048.1_pt1 | contig 17554 bp, 19 predicted proteins | sample 1021851 | NCBI WGS metagenome assembly FUFK01 (sample SAMEA51879418, study PRJEB19060) | metagenome | reverse complement strand
AATTGAGAAAGAAAAAAATTAAGAATGAAGAATACCAAGGTTTAAGGGTTACAACAAAACAGGTTTTAAGTGTTGTTAAGACGGTTCTAGCCAATGATCTCAATAAACTTATTTCAAATGAAATTACAAAATATGGTGGTAAACCAAAACGTTTTGATGGAATAAGACAAAAAATCATCAATTCAAAAATAGCCATGAATGGGAATATTGGTTTTGTTGGAGAGCCCAAAAAAATTAATAAATCATTAATTCAAGCAGCGCTGGGTAAAAATCAAATACCNGTGATTGCNCCGTTGGGATATGATTCAAATAAAAATACGCTAAATATTAATGCTGATACTGCGGCTGCGTTTATCGCGGAGACAGTCAAAGCCGAGAGGCTTCTGCTTTTGACAGATGTAGAAGGGGTAATGGATAATAACAAAAAATTAATTACCGAGCTGGATCGTAAAAAAGCATTTCAATACATAAAAAAAGGCACTATAAAAAGTGGTATGATTCCCAAAATTAAGGCGTGTTTCAATACCCTTAAAAATGGGGCAAAAGGAGTTGCTTTAATCGATGGTCGTAAACAAAATGCAGTGGTTATGGAGCTTTTAACCACGAAAGGTGCAGGAACACTGATAAAGAAATGAGTGATAATACAGAATTAAAAAATAAAATTGAAAGTGCTTGGGAAAATATTACTAAAATTTCTCCTAACGATACNGACATCGCTGATGCTGTAAATGAAGTTATAAANAAACTTGATAATGGACAATTTAGAATTGCNGAAAAAAANGGCAATGATTGGATTGTTAATCAGTGGTTAAAAAAAGCCGTTCTTATATCATTCCGAATAAATGATAATAAAATTTTAAAAGGACCNTANACGTCTTGGTNTGACAANGTNAAAGGTAAAACTGTTGATTGGAATGAGGATCAATGGAAAGAAGCTGGCTACCGACATGTTCCAAATGGTACCGTTCGCGAAGGATCATTCATAGGTAANGGTGTAGTTCTGATGCCATCCTTTGTAAATATTGGCGCTTATATTGATGAAGGCACAATGGTTGATACATGGGCAACTGTTGGCTCATGTGCTCAGATTGGAAAAAACTGTCACTTATCAGGCGGTGTTGGTATTGGCGGTGTTTTAGAACCGCTACAAGCAAATCCAGTAATAATTGAAGACAACTGTTTTGTTGGTGCGAGAGCTGAAGTTGCCGAGGGTGTAATTGTTAGAGAAGGATCGGTTCTATCAATGGGAGTGTATTTAGGCGCATCAACAAAAATTGTGAACAGGTCCACAGGTGAAATTAGTTATGGTGAAGTACCCGCTTATTCTGTAGTGGTTCCAGGAAGCCTTCCNAATGAAGACCCTAAAAAGCCAAGTTTATATTGTGTTGTAATCGTTAAAACAGTTGATGAAAACACAAGAAAGAAAACATCCATCAACGATTTACTCAGAGAATAAAGTATGAACGTCGTTGAACTAACAAAATCACTCATTTCTTGTCCGAGTGTTACACCGAATAATGAAGGTGTCTTAGACCTGCTCCAAAAGGAACTCACTGACATGGGGTTTACATGCAATCGATATTTATTCAGTGATACTGATACCCCGGATGTAGACAATTTATTTGCAAAGATTGGGAGTGGTGCACCACATTTATGTTTTGGTGGTCATACTGATGTTGTTCCTGTTGGTGATGAAAATGCTTGGAGTTCAAATCCATTTGAAGCCACTGAGAAAAATGGAAAGTTATATGGCCGTGGTGCGAGTGATATGAAATCTGCTATAGCCGCATTTGTGTCAGCGGTAAGGGAATACTTAGAAAATAATCAAGTCAAAGGCACCATAAGTCTCTTGATTACAAATGATGAAGAAGGCCCAGCAATCAATGGGACAAGAAAAGTACTTGAGGAAATTTATAAAAATGGTGAGAAGATAGATAGTTGCTTAGTAGGAGAACCAACATGTCCGAATAATTTAGGTGAAATGATAAAAATTGGAAGAAGAGGCAGCATGACCACGACTATTAAAGTTTCAGGAAAACAAGGTCATGTCGCATATCCTGAGTGGACACTTAACCCAATAAATCCACTAACATCAATACTCAATACATTATGTAATTTAGAGCTTGATAAAGGCACAGAAGACTTTCCGCCTTCAAACATGGAAATTGTAAAAATCGCATCAAGCGAAGGTGCAACTAATATTGTTCCACAAACCTCAACAGGAACATTTAATATTCGGTACAACATTAATCACACAAAAGAAAGTCTCCAGTCAATGATTAACGAAGTTGTTTCAAAGAATATTGATAACAGTGAATACAAAGTTGATGTTACTTTCAATAATTCGGCAGAACCTTTTTTAACTGAAAAAGGCAAATTTACAGAGATTGTGAAAAGTTCTGTTGATGAGATAACAGGTATGAATTCATCTCTCACAACAACTGGTGGAACATCAGATGCAAGATTCTTCAAAGACTACTGCGAAGTGGCTGAATTTGGTCTTATCGGAGAGACTGCGCACCAAATTGATGAGAATGTAAAAACTGAAGACATCAACAAACTTAAAGATATTTATCTACTTATATTAAATAAATATTTTAAATGAATTAGGTACTTATCGGATCGCCTATAAATTTTATAAAAAGGTTTTTTAATTCATCTGGTGGAGACATAATCTTCCTTTTTTCTAAATCGAACCAAGCCCCTTGGGCAACAATTTTAACAGCTAATTCACCTGTATTTTTTAAAAGACGTATTTGCCGAACCCATCTCCTATCATCTTCAGGCTGACCAATATTTTCCAAAATGAACTCTATTTCCTCATTTTCGAAAACTTCTTTTTGGTAATCAATCTTGGTTGAAAATGTAACAGGAGCGCACGATAATTCTAAGTATTTTTTTGATAGGCCTATTTTCTCGTTAAAGTCCCAGAGAGCGTCAATTGCAATGGATAAATATCCGGCTTCTCCAACGTGACCATTTTGATCAATATATTTATCTGTAATTGTTAGTCTTTTTGATCTCATCTAAGCGATAATCGACTTATTTAGGTATTATACTACTAGCAACATAAGCATGATGGTCAAAGCTATATCCAATTTAAGGGGGGAAGGATTAAAATTCCATCTAGTTCCAAACATAATAAATACCTAAATAATTGCTCCAGCTATTTGAAAAAGAAAGTAAACAGTCAAGATTACTGGGAAAGCCCTAAGAAAGTAGTTAAATGATTGCTCAAATATTTTTTTCATAATCATCTGTTACAGATTATTTGCTGAATTCGGGAGGGGAATAACATGTCAATTTGGCAAAGGCATAAAATTAATATTGATAGCTATTTGATTAGTATGTGGCCATGTTTGATGAAATGTATAGCGATGACGCTCAAATAAGAAAGCATTACCTCCAAGTTAACTCATGGTTGAGAACCATGTCATCCACAGTTATTAGCCAAAAGAATTTTGAAGCTGAGTCTCATTTTAAAAGAATTGGTATTACTTTTTCGGTCAAAGATGATGATATGACTGAACGAATCATCCCTTTTGACCTAATTCCAAGAATTCTTACAAACTACGAATGGGCAAAGATAGAAAAAGGTGTTCTACAAAGAGCGAAAGCTCTAAATGCTTTTCTTCACGATATTTATAATAGTGGTGAAATTTTTAAGGCGGGAATTGTTCCAAAAGAAATTGTTTATAAAAAATCGTCATATGATCAGTCTATGATCAACTTTTCACCTCCTAGAAAGATTTATAGTCCAATAATTGGTGTTGACTTAGTCAGAACAGGAAAAGATGAGTTTTATGTTTTAGAAGACAACTGTCGGACACCATCTGGTGTTTCATACATGTTGGAAAATAGAGAAATCATGATGAAAATGTTTCCTGATTTATTTCATACGAATCGTGTTTTACGAGTTGATGACTATCCTACTAGATTACTGCAGACGCTAATGAGTCTTGCCCCAAAAAAATGTGACAGCAGTATACCAACAGTTGTCTTATTAACTCCAGGCCATTTAAATAGTGCATATTACGAACATACTTTTTTATCCGACCAAATGGGTATTGAAATGGTGGAGTCACAAGATCTTTTTGTTGAAAATGATTTGCTCTATATGAAGACAGTTGATGGACCAAAAAAAATAGATGTTGTATATCGAAGAATTGATGACGAATTTTTAGATCCTCTTTGTTATAACCCGGACTCAGTCATTGGTGTCCCGGGGATCACTCAAGTTTATAAAACAGGTGGTGTGAATATATGCTCAGCTCCTGGTGCTGGTATCGCAGATGACAAAGCTATTTATATATTTGTCCCTGAAATGATAAAATTTTACCTTGGTGAAACACCTATTCTAGATAATGTTGAAACATGGAGATGTGAAAGAGATGACGAATTAACTTATGTATTAGAAAATATTGAAAAACTTGTGGTGAAAGAGGTTGATGGTTCAGGTGGTTATGGAATGTTAATTGGACCTAAATCAACTAAAGATCAAATTTCAGACTTCTCTACTAAACTGAAAAGTAACCCTCGAGGATATATTGCTCAACCAACATTAGACTTATCATCCTCACCAACTTTAATAGATAATGAAGTTTCAGGAAGACGAGTTGATTTACGTCCATTCTGTCTAGTTGGAGAAAAAGTACAATTATGCCCAGGGGGATTAACAAGAGTTGCATTAAATAAAGGATCGTATGTAGTAAATTCATCACAAGGGGGAGGAGTAAAGGACACTTGGGTCCTCGCGGATTAACATGCTAAGCAGAACAGCAGAGAATCTTTACTGGATTAGTAGATATATGGAAAGAGCAGAAACTATGGCACGCCTTCTTGATGTGGGTTATAGAATGTCCTTGTTTCCTAACCCTAAAGGCTACCATAATGAATGGGACTCAGTATTATCAGCTGCAGGTGCTGCTCAGGGTTATTTTACTAAATACAATGAAATAAATCAGGAAAATGTTGAGGATTATATTTTTTTTGATGAAGAAAATCCTTCCTCAGTATACAGCTGTATATCCAAAGCTAGAAATAATGCTCTATTAGTGAGGACTGCATTCACTCCTGAGGCATGGGTTGCGATTAATAAGTCATACAAAGAGATATTGGAGCTAAAAAATAAAAAATTTACTCGTGCTGATCTACCAAACTTTACTGAATGGACTATTCAACAAGTAAATATGTTTCGGGGATCAGCAAACTCATTATTACGAAATGACGGATATCATTTCATATTTCTTGGTACATTCATTGAACGAGCAGATAATTCTGCAAGATTGCTCGATGTAAAATATTTTGTACTACTTCCCACTGCTGATTATATAGGGGGAAATCTTGATAATTTACAATGGATTATACTTTTACGATCACTATCTTCATTTCGCGCTTTTAGATGGGCNTATGATGGAGACGTGACCTCAACAAAAATTGCGCATTTTTTTATACTTAATAATGATTGTTCACGTTCTTTAAGTTTTTGTATAAATAATATTGTTTATCATCTTAATTGTTTGAAATGCAGTCCTGATAAAATCAGTGATATTTACTCTGGCCTTAAATCAGTTCATAATTCTGTGAAAGACGAAACTGTCGAATCAATTATTGAATATGGTTTGCATGAGTATGTAACCAATTTTGTATCGAAGATATCTTTCTTAGACAATCAAATTCAAAATCATTTTTTTAGGTAGATTATGTTACTTACAATCAATCATACAACAAATTATGAATACGATGATAACCTATTAGGGTTAATTCAAACAACAAAGTTGACTCCATCACCCTATAATGGTCTTAAAATATTGGATTGGACTGTAAAAAGAAATAACAAATCTGGAGGCGAAATATTTAGAGATGGAGAGGGAAATAATATAATTAACTTCAAAGGCGAGCCATCAGAAAAGGAAATTAAATTTGTAGTTAAAGGTGAAGTTGAAACAATTGATACAAATGGAGTGTATGAAAGTTTGAATGATAAAATAGATCCTTATGTCTATTTAAGAAGTACAATTTTAACACTACCAAATGATAAAATAAAAGAGCTAGCTTCTATTGCCTCAAAAGATTGTTCAAATGAAGATACTGTAACTATTGCTCATGACTTAATGCTCTTAATTGCGAAAAAAATTAAATATGAACCGTATACCACCAATACGAACACAACTGCAGCTATGTCAATAGATCAAGAAAAGGGTGTTTGCCAAGATCAAGCACATATAATGATTTCTGCTGCTAGATATCTGGGCATTCCCTCAAGATATGTAAATGGCTACATGCATAAAAATAGAAATGACTCTGAATTTCAAGCTACACACGCATGGGCTGAACTTTATATAGATAAACTTGGTTGGGTTGGATTTGATCCTACAAATCAATGTTGTCCTGATGAGAGATATATTCGAGTTTCATGCGGCTTAGATGCAAGTTATGCGGCGCCAATCAGAGGGATCTTTTATGGTAACACCGCAGAAAAATTAGATATAAATGTTCAAACAATTGAAAACTGCTCACAATAATTAGTATTTAACCTCCATAAAATATAATCCCTCAGGAGGAGCAAGTGCTCCGCATTTAGAGCGATCTTTTGAATTAAACGCTTTTTCAAAATCACCAGACGACCAACTTTTTTCTCCAACTAGCTTTAAACTTCCAACAATTGATCTAACTTGATGATGCAGAAATGATTTTGCAGTGAAACCAAAATAGATATTTTCTTCTGATTGACTAATTTTTAGGCTGTCTAAAGTTTTTATTGGACTNTCAGATTGACAATGGGCCGAACGGAATGTTGTAAAGTCATGCTGACCCTCAATTGAAGGAATGCATTCCTTCATCAAATCAACATCNATGTCTTTATGTACTTGCCAAGCTCTTCCCTTCTCAATAGTGAGTGGNGACTTTCTGTTTACTATTCTATAAAGGTATTTTCTCTGAGTTGCATCAAATCTTGCATGAAAATCATTATGTGCTTTCTCTACTTCCAATATGGAAATAGGAAATGGCCTCAAGTGATCGTTTAATGCGTTCTTAATCACATATGGTTCAAGTAATTTGTCTGTAACATCAAAATGAGCGACCTGCCCCATTGCGTGGACACCTGCATCTGTTCTACCAGCCCCAAAAATAGTTATGTTTTCCTCAAATATATTACTTATTGCTTTTTCAATACACCCTTGAACTGATTGTCCATTTTCTTGTCTTTGCCATCCGACAAACGGGGTACCATCATACTCAATTTTTATTTTANACCTATTCATTGAATATAAGAGCCAACTTCAATTTTATGTCCTAAGAGAAAGTCATTGATTGTACAATCTTGTTTACCTTCAACTCTGAGAAGCAACGGTCTTATTGAATTAATGCCACAACCAATTAAAAATTCTTCATTCATAATCTTTCCGGCCTCACCTTTCTCATGAATTACCTCAGCCTTCAGTATTTTAATTCTTTTATTATTTAGTGAAAACCAAGCGCATGGACTAGGGTTATAAGCATTTATGCGTCTATTTATTTTCTCAGCATTTTCAGTCCAGTCTATTAAAGCTTCTTGTTTTTGTATTTTCTTCGCATAANAGGCCTGCGTGTCATTTTGNTTAGNAAACTGAATAGAGCCATCTAATCTATCAATAAAGTTTATAAGCAATTCAGCTCCTTCATTTGCGAGTTCTTTTTCTAACTCACTGTAGTTTTGTTGTTCTATTTTTATTTCTTTTTGCAGCCCAATATCTCCTGTATCAAGGCCTTTATCCATTTTCATAATTGTAACGCCCGTAGTCTGATCACCTTCAATCATTGCTCTTTGAATTGGTGCAGCACCCCTCCACCGAGGGAGTAAAGATGCATGTACATTAAAACAACCAAGTTTAGGTAAATTGATTACTTCTTCAGGTAATATCAGTCCATAAGCAACAACAATTATCATATCCAAATTCATTTCTTGTAGTTTTTTTAATTCCTCTGATGAACTAATCGAAGGAGGCGAGCTAATTTCTATATTTTTAGCTTCAGCAAATTCTGCCACTGGTGAAATTGATAATTTCATTCCTCGGTTAGCCTTTTTTGCGGGGGATGTATATACACCCACCAAATGATTATTTGAAGAAACAATTTTTTTTAAAGATGGAACTGCGAATGGGGCTGTGCCCATGAATAGGATGCGATAATTTTTCATTTTATCTAAGCGACGATTCGTTCTTTTTTTGATTGTTTTCTTGTTTTGATGAGCTTCTTTACAATCATGTTGCGTTTCATATTTGATAAATGATCAATAAAAAGAATTCCTTCAAGATGATCCATTTCATGTTGGATGCAGGTCGCTAATAATCCTTTAGCGTTTAGAGTCGACTTTTTTCCATTATAATCAAGAAAGTTTATTTCACATTCTTCTGGACGATCAATTTCTGCGTATTGATCTGGGACCGATAAACATCCCTCTTCATAAGTTGAAAGATTTTTTGTTTTTACTGTAATTTCAGGGTTAACAAAATAAAGGGGCTCTTTTATACCCTCTTCATTTCTCCAGCTTATATCCATCACAATTACACGCAAAGGAACTCCGATTTGAACCGCTGCTAATCCTATTCCAGGTGCGTCATACATGGTATCCAACATGTCATCCATTAGATCCTGGATCTCTTTAGTTACTTCATCAACTGGTTTTGAAATCTGTTTTAAAAACGGATCTGGAGCAGTTAAAATCTTTTTTACTGTCATAATCTTTAGATAGGCTAACTTAGATATAAGGTCAAGATTGAATAAAAAAATTGGGAAAATACAATAAAACTAAATTTTTTGTCGTGCACTGAGAGCGGCGGCAATAGTTCCTTCATCCATGTAATCCAACTCACCACCAACAGGCACGCCGTGTCCTAAACGACTCACTTCAACACTGTGTTTTGATAACGTATCCGCTACGTAATGAGCGGTTGTTTGACCATCAACGGTTGCACTCAAAGCCAATATGACTTCGTCAATTTTTTCGCCTTCAATTCGATCAATAAGTTTTTTTAGATTTAAATCATCGGGCCCAATGCTGTTTATAGCAGATAGGTTACCACCCAACACATGNTACAATCCGTTAAATACTTCAGATTTCTCAAGTGCCCATAGATCTGCGATATTTTCAACAACACAGATTTGATTTTTAGATCGACCCTCATTTGTACAGATCATGCATGGAGAATTAACATCTATGTTTCCACAAATTTCACATGTAACAATATTTTCACTCGATGATAAAAGCGACTCAGCGAGTGGGACCATTAACTGTTCTTTATTCTTTATTAAATGAAGTGCTGCTCTGCTCGCAGATTTGGGTCCAAAACCAGGCAGTTTACTGATTAAAAGTATTAACTTATCAATTTCTGGATTAGATATACGAGATTTCATACTAGAAAGGCAGTTTCATTCCTGGAGGAAGTTTTATACCACCGGTAAGAGAACTCATTTCATCCGCAATTTTTCTTTGAATTTTGTCTCGCGCATCATTAAAAGCTGCAACTATCAAATCTTCTAAAATTTCTTTCTCATTTTTATCTATCGCTGTTTCGTCAATGTTTACAGAAGTTACATTATTTTTTCCATTTATAGTTATTTTAACTATTCCTCCACCTGAGATACCCTCGGCTTCCAGTGTTTCTACCTTTTCCTGAGCCTCAGCCATTTTTTTTTGCAAGTCTTGGGCCTGCTTAATCATATTGTTAAAATTATTCATATTTATTTCTCTTCAATTTGTTCAACTTCAGTCCCAGGAAAGAAATCAATAATTTCTTTTACTTTTGGATCCATTTCTGAAGATGTTTCTCCTGATTTATCCTGTATTTTATTATCATTTTTTTCAACCATATTATTTAGTTCACTTATTAATTCATTAGGTTTTGGTATATCATTTAAATAAATGATCCTAATGATCAACATTTCAAGCGAAGTTATGGGAGAAAATGAGTCTGTAACTTCATGCAATCCCTTATTAAGCATTTGCCAGATCATTGAGAGAGTGGATACATCAAGATTACCTGCTACCTCTTGCACTGCATTATATTCACTGTCTGTAAGTGAGCTTTTAACTCCCTCAGCTGCATCAATATTAATCATAGTCAAACTATGAACAGTTTCTATCAGATCTTTTACAATCATTGATGGATCAGCTCCGTTGTCATAAAGTTCATTTATTTTTTCAAGTGACTGTTGAGTTTGACCGGCAGTAATGAATTTGATTAGTTCTAAAATTTTGGTTGGATCGTTTAAACCGATCATCTCTTTTACTTGCTCTTCAGAAATATGTTTACCTGAAAATGCAATAGATTGATCGAGTATAGACAGGCCATCTCTTACAGATCCATCTGCAGCTCTTGCGATAATTTTCAATGCACCTTCCTCAAACTCAACAGTTTCCTTTTCACATATGGATTTTAAAAAAATAACTAAATCATCAGGTTCAACTCTTTTTAAATCATATCTTTGGCATCTTGATAGTATGGTTGTAGGTATTTTTCTTACCTCAGTAGTTGCAAAAATAAATTTCACATGAGGTGGCGGCTCTTCCAATGTTTTAAGTAATCCATTAAAGGCTGCGGTCGATAACATATGAACTTCATCTATAATATATACTTTATACTTTGATGATACGGGCGAGTATTGAACGCCTTCAATCAGCTCTCTTATATCAGCTATTCCAGTGCGCGATGCTGCATCCATTTCATAAACATCAACACTTCTAGACTCTGTTATCGCTTTACAATTGTCACAAACCCCACATGGCTCGTTGTTATCTTGCTCCGTTATGTTCAAACAATTTAGTGATTTTGCGATAATTCTAGCTGTCGTTGTTTTCCCCACACCTCTAACCCCTGTGAGTAAATAAGCGTTGGCAATTCTATTCATCTCAATTGCATTTTGTATTGTCTTAGACATGAGATCTTGACCAATAAGTTCACTAAACTTTAGCGGTCTATATTTTAATGGAATAGGTATGTTGGTTGTTTCGGACATAAAAATCACTAATCTTTAGTGGGAGATCAACGTAACCCAAATATCTTCGTTACGGCTGCTTCTTTTCAGACCTGACCGGATTGGCGAATAACTTGTCTACTCAATCTCCCAAAATATTGTATCATAACGAAAATAAAATGTTGTTTAATAAATAATAAATTAATGAACAAAATAATATTTGCAAATAATCCTCTCGATAGAATGTCAGGTTTTAGAAGCGATAAAGACTGGCAAAAAGCAAATTTATTGGACAATGAAACACGTTTTGTTGTTTTTCACTCAGGGAAACCATTGATACACGTGAGCAGTGAACCTGGCTCAAATTCAACAATTTTTTTAGCCACATATGATCAAATAAAAAATTTTATTGAAGATGCTTATTTGCTTTTCCTAGGCAAGTTAAAAAATAAAAGCTACTACGCCATAGATTTATCAAAAAGTAACAAAGACTTCGACAAAACTGCATTTCCTAACTGTAAATTTATTGATTTAAGATCGATAGCGCAGAGTATTTCCCCAGAAGACACAGGTATTCTTGCCCAGGCTAAGTCNATGGTCGAATGGAATTCATCCAATATTTTTTGTACCAGATGTGAAAGTTCCCGACTTGAAACTGTTGATGCAGGTTGCAAAAAAATTTGCAAAAATTGTAACGTAGAATTATTTCCTCGTGTTGACCCTGTCGTAATCATGCTTCCTATTTTTAAAGACAAATGTTTACTCGGTCGCCAAAAAATATTTCCACCCAGAATGTTCTCAGCACTGGCAGGTTTTTTAGAACCGGGTGAAACCATCGAAGATGCAGTTATTAGAGAAGTTAAAGAAGAAGTGGGATTAAATGTTACAAGTGTTGAGTATAAATTTACCCAACCATGGCCATTTCCTTCTCAATTAATGATCGCATGTTTCTGTCAAACAGATGGTGATACAACTGATTTAGATCAGGATGAAATTGAAGATGCAGTATGGTTATCTCGAGAAGACTTAAATCGTATATTCGTTGGTAAAAGCCCCGACAGAATATGGATACCTCCTGCAATGGCTGTAGCTCATCAATTAATTGTTGCTTGGATGCACAATAAGTAAACTAATTGTTTCTATATGAATGTTTTGGATAAACACCTAAGACTTTCAGTTTTTCAGTATAAAAGGATAGTTCTTCTAAAGCTCCTTTTACCGATTGATCTTCAGCGTGGCCATCTAGATCAATATAGAATTGAGCTTTATTAAAATCACCATCAACAATAAAACTCTCTAATTTAGTTAGATTNACCCCATTAGTTGCAAAACCTCCGAGTGCCTTATAAAGAGCTGAAGGAACACTCTTTACTTCAAATATGCAACTTGTCAGGTATGACAAGTTTTCGTTTCTTTCTTGTTGAAGTTCTTTTGACATTATTAAAAATCGAGTTGTATTATTTTTCATGTCTTGAATATTTGTATCTACTATATCTAATCCATAAGTATCAGCTGCAAGTGTTGAGGCAATCGCTGAATCTTCCATTGTTCCTTGCTCACTAATAAATTTGGCAGAACCTGCGGTGTCCGCCATTATGATGACATCTAAATTATATTTTTTTATCGCAGCATGACATTGTCCAATAGCCATAGAATGACTACGTACATTTTTAATTGTATCTAAGGAAGCGCCTGGTTTTACCATTAACTGATGATTGATCTCTTGAAAGTGTTCTGAATATATTTTTAAATCNTATCCACCAAGTAAGTAGTGAATATCCGCTACCCTGCCCGCGACCGAGTTTTCAATTGGTATCATGGCTAAATGACACTCTGATGCATTAACTTGCTCCATGGCAGACTCAAATGTTCTGCACGCAACAGGATTGTGATCAGGCGCAGCTTCAATGCACGCAAGATGTGAATAAGCTCCGAGTTCACCCTGGAAAGCTATTTTTTTCATTTGCTTAATATCTTTCTAATTTCTTCTAAGTCATCCGGAGTATCAACTCCGAGAGGTAAAAAGTCAATTAAACCAATTTTTATTTTCATATTATTATCAAGTGCTCTTAATTGCTCTAATTTTTCATTTTTTTCTCGATCAGTTTGAGACAAAGTGACAAATTTTTCTAGAGCATCTCTCTTAAAAGAGTAAATACCTATGTGATGAAAAAGGTTCTTAGAATCATAATCTCCTTGTTTTCTTACAAAATTCTCTGCATAAGATTCAGTTTCACTACCAGATAAATTACAGACTGCTTTTACAAATTGCTCTTTCTTTAGATCTTCCTCTCTTTCAAACTGGGTGACCAGTGTGCCTATTTCATTTTCTTCTGATGATAATAAATTTAAAACTTTCTCTAAAGCCATCGAGTTAATTGTAGGCAAGTCGCCTTGTAAATTAATGATGTAATGAATCATTTTACCTGGATCAATTACTTGAAGCGCTTCATGCATGCGATCAGTACCTGTCTGATGATTTTCAGAAGTCATACATACATCACCCCCAAGACTTTCAATACACTTGGCGATTTCATCACTGTCTGTAGCAACCACTACTCGACCCAAATCAGAAGCAATGGCTGACTCCCAAACATGTTGGATCATTGGTTTGCCAGCAATGTCGAGCAAAGGCTTATTTGGTAGCCTGCTCGCTTGTAATCTGACCGGGATGATTATCGCTGTGTTTTCTTGGCTTATCATAAATAAATTATGCGACTAGAAGACGCATAAAAACTTGATTAAATTCGGTTATTGTTTAAATAATTATCTAATTACGTCAAGAGACATCATGGATTCATTCGAAATTAATAAAATTGTAGCCTGTGTATTAGTTGTGGCCCTTGTATTTATCGGTTTAGCAAACTTCAGTGAGATTTTATATCATGTTGAAAAACCTGAGGTAGCAGCCTATCAAGTTGAGGGCGCTGAAGATATGGTGGTGTCTGCATCAGCAGCAATGGCAGACGACACTGCTACTGCGGAACCTGAAATACCAATTCAGACTCTGCTTGCATCAGCAGATATAGAAAAAGGTGCAAAGGTCTTTAAGAAATGTTCACAGTGTCATGTTGTAGAAAAAGGTGGAGCAAATAAAATTGGGCCAGCGCTCTGGGATATAGTAAATAAAGATATTGGTTCAAAAGAGGATTATAAATACTCAAATGCAATGGCGGCATACGGAGGCAACTGGACATATGAGCAACTTAACGGATATCTTTTAAATCCAAAAAAATATATTGAAGGTACAAAAATGTCTTTTGTNGGTCTAAAAAAAGAAAAAGATAGAGCNAACGTCATACTTTATNTNAGAAGNTTCAGCGATAATCCTGCACCNATTGAATAAGTNCNAATAATCTNCAATATATTGATTGACGTNAGTNNGCACTATTACCTATTCTAATATTTAATGACNANAGAAAATGTAGGATTATCAATTTATTTTGATAATAGAATGNTGCGCATCTTGCTGCTNGGAGCAATTAGTGGNTTTCCTTGGGTGATAATTGGAAGNGCTCTTTCNCTTTGGCTTAAAGATTATGAATTATCAAGAAGTACAATTGGATGGGCGGGTCTTATTTTTAGTGTATATGCAATTAACTTTATTTGGGCTCCAATTATTGACCGTGTAAAAATTCCTTTCTTGACACAAAAAATTGGCCACAGNAAATCGTGGATCATTTCTTTACAAGCAATAATACTGGTATGTCTATTTATTTGGACAACTCTCAATCCTGTTACAAATTTAGAATTAATTATTTTACTTGGATTATTGATAGCTATTTCCTCGGCATCTCAAGATATAACAATTGATGCTTTAAGAATTGAGCAAATAGGTGAGAATGAAAAAGCATCAATGGCAGCTGGCGCATCAATAGCTGTGGTTGGTTGGTGGACGGGTTATAAAATAGGTGGAATGCTCACACTTTTTGTTGCTGATTATTTTGAACAGCAAGGCTTAGCTAATTATTGGCAATTAACTTTTCTGTTCATTTGCTTAATCATTTTTCTTTTTAATATTGGACTTTTATTTATTCCAGAAGATCTATCGAATAAAAGGCAAATTGCTCAAAAAAGTGATCAAGATCGTTTAAAGTTAAATAAATTTTCAGCCTGGTTTGTAAGTACTATCGTAAGTCCACTAATTAGTTTCTTCAAAAAAAATGGGTTAACCATCAGTCTGTTGATTATCGGGTTCATATTNTTATTTAAAATTGGTGAGGCATTTTTGGGACGTATGTCCATAATATTTTACGACGAAATGGGATTTTCAAAATCTGATATTGCAATTTACTCAAAAGGACTTGGATGGATAACAACAATTGTATTTACATTATTGGGTGGTTGGTTTTCCATAAAATCAGGTGTTGTTAGAGCGCTATTCATTTCAGGAATTGCAATGGCGATTACAAACATAATGTTTAGTGTAATGGCATGGTCTGAGAAATCAGTTTTACTCTTTGCTGCCGCAGTATTACTTGATGATTTGGCTGCAGCTTTTGCAACTGTGGCTTTTGTTACCTTTATTTCGCTACTTGTTGACCGAACGTATACCGCAACTCAATATGCCCTTTTGGCATCGCTTGGAACAGCTGGAAGAACACTAATGGCATCATCTTCAGGATCATTAGTCGACTGGTTGCAGGGAGATTGGGGTGTTTTCTTTATAATTACCGCTGTCATGGTAATTCCTTCATTGATTTTGCTTTGGTTTATTAGAAATAANTTTTCATTCAATTAATTCATAACCTTCCAAGCTTTTTAATCTTACCATTTGATTTTAATATTCTTTTCTTCGCTGTACTTAGTGGCTCAATCGCAGTTTTCATATGAAAAGCATTTGCATGAATGATATTCAAATTATCAATCATCATTGCAACATGCCCTTTCCAAAATACTAGATCNCCTGCTTTGAGATCTTTTTCATACTTAACTTCATTAGTAACAAATATCTCTTGCATATCTGTATCCCTTGGAAAAGGCCTATTATTAATCTGATGGAGATTTTGGATTAACCCTGAACAATCTATGCCCATTGAGTCTCTTCCACCCCATAGATAAGGGGTATCTAAGTATTGTTTTGATAAATCTATATGATTGAATTTGCTACTTTTAACCTTTACAAGATCTAGACTTGGACACCAACCCAAATTTTTAATNANNGAATATTTTCCCTTAATTTTAATTACCTCAACTAATGAGTTAAAACTNAAGTAACCTTTTGTNNCACTTTTNATATCTGGTTTAGTNTAAATAACTGTTCTTAAGGAGATNACTTTTGAATTAGGTTTATAANTTTTTCTCGTTAGATTAATNGNAGGAGTATATCCAACATAATTATCTCTTCGAGACTGAATCCAAGACCANCCATTTTTNGTTTCAAANACATCGCATTCTTCACCATACAATAGTTGNGTNCTTAATTTTGAACCTTTATTTGAATAAAGTGGAGNAAATGNNCTNTTAACTGTAGCCAGCTTTGCCGTTCACATATTTTTTTCTTTTTACAATAGCTTTATATGCAGCTGAAGCTAAATCTCTTCTAATTGGGGTAATTCTTGAATCAAATATCACTTCGAAAAATTAAAGGGCAAGACCGAGATAGAGAAAAACAATTATTAAAATACCAATACCACCAAAGATCATGGTCGCCCTAATCGTGACATCTAACTCCCTAGCTGCAAATAGGTGATAGATTAATGAGCCGATTAAAGGAATGAACATGACAATAAACGTCCAAATTACTTTTCCAGTCGTGCCTCTGTATTTTGAAAGAAATAAATCAAATAATGCAGTAGAAGTCCATGTCGCATATAAAAATATGGGGAGATAGTAGCCATAAAAGTTAAAAAATAATGATAAAAACGGTACATCATTTAATGGAAAAAAAGTAACACCTGGCATCTAAAATCTCCTATAAATAGGTTAAACAATTAAACTATTAGTTCAAATAGTTTCTTGCTTCTTCTGGTAATTCAATATCATTCAGTACATCTTCGAATTGTTGAAAAACCTCGACAGCTGGCTTTACAGACTTTCTGATCATATAGGTAGGTAAATTTTTCTTATCATATCCTTGATTTAACAACTTTTCCATAATTGGCATATTTGGTTGATTTTCAGGTTTAGGGAAAGATCTCCAGTCACCTTGTTGATATCCACCATCACTCGCATGAATAATTCTTGCAAGCGATGACCACATACCTGAGAGATCTGAACTAAGTGGAATGTACCCTGCGTCACAATTATTTAAAGACTGTAAACCTGGCGGTATAGATGTATTAAAATAGTTTCCTTTAAAACAGTTACCAAGATTGGATACACCACTAATTGCCATGTCTGCCCTGTTAGATGATAGAATTAGATTATCTTCAACTCTGTTTCCATGGGCTGGCCAATAATTCACATCAGCTGCTGCAGTAAGAATGACACCATATAAATCATGGTTAGCAATCACATTATTTTTGATTATGTTATTATTGCCACCAGCAATGATAACGCCGTTGCCAAAAGATAAATAAGTTGATTTTGTAGCAGGAGCATCATTGTTGTTATTATTTTCTATTAAATTTCCAATAATGAATGTCTCTCTTTCAGG
>FUFK010054844.1_pt1 | contig 17556 bp, 16 predicted proteins | sample 1021851 | NCBI WGS metagenome assembly FUFK01 (sample SAMEA51879418, study PRJEB19060) | metagenome | reverse complement strand
TGGGAGGGAATCGATGCGACTCGAAGGAGTAAAGCGCTGTCCAGCCTCACCGAATTCCCGGCAACAACAGCCTTTTTCCATAAAAACTGAAAGCATCAGGGAGAAGTTTCCCAGAAATCTCTTTATTTCGGGNAAACTNAATTTCTGATCTTAAACGGAAAACCTGTTCAGGATAGAAGTACTATGACCATCATCGTCCGCCCGGATTACCATGCACTTTCTGTAATTGAAAAAAACGGGATCCGCTGGATTCCTCCCGAACAGGCAGAACGTCAAGACATCCGTCCTTTAAGAATCGGAATCCTCAATATCATGCCGCTTGGGGAACAATATGAATTCAACATTCTTCATCCCTTAGGGCTTTCGGTTTTGCAATTGGAACCGGTTTGGATCCGACTCGAATCGCATCATTATAAATCATGGCCGGAAAATCATGTTGAGGATGTTTATGTCACCTATGCCGAGGCCATTCGGGAAAAGCATCTGGACGGTTTAATCCTGACCGGGGCTCCGGTTGAAACGTTTGATTTTGATGAAGTTCACTATTGGCAGGAAATCAGTGAAATCCTTCAGGATGCAAGGAATTCAATCCCCAGCACTCTTGGTCTGTGCTGGGCGGGATTTGCCATGGCTTTTTTGGAAGGAATCGATAAATTCAATTATGAACGCAAGCTTTTCGGCGTATTTGAACTGGAGAACCTGGACCCCACCCATCCAATTACCGGGGAATTGGACGATGTATTCTGGTGCCCCCAAAGCCGTCATGCGGGATTGGCTGATGATGCCATGGAAGCGGCCAGAGATTCAGGCATTTTAAAACTTCTGGCTTATGGCAAAGCTCCTGGATACACCATTTTTTCCACCAGTGATGACCGTTTCATCGCTCACACAGGNCACCCGGAATACAACGCCACCCGCCTTGCATTTGAAGCCAAAAGGGATTTAGACAATCCGGAAGTCAAACCGCCTGAAAATTTTGATTTTGACAATCCCAAAAACCGTTGGCGTTCACACCGAAACAACTTTTTTATCCAGTGGCTTCGATATTGTTATCTCAGCATCAGCACCAGGGACATGTCCAACGGTGAAAGTTTGAGAAATCGGGGAAGGATTGATCCGGATCCGGAAATGTTGGAATGAAACGGATTTGTTATTGTGCTGAAGTCACTTCAAAAGTCTGGAAGCTTGGATTGAATCCAGGAGATAACGAATATTGATTCCGAGGAAATCCAGGTGATTCCAAAAAGAATACAGTGCCATTAAAATCAAGAGCATCCCTAAAACAAACATCATATCAATCCGCTTTCTTTAATGCTTTTCAATGCTCTTTCCAGGTTTTCCTGTGAATTGGCATAACTGAATCTAAGAAATCCTTCTCCTCCCGGACCGAAATCCACACCGGGTGTCAGGGCAACACCGGTTTTTTCCAGAATTTCCATAGCAAGTTCCAGGGAAGACCGCTTCTGGTCACGGTAACGCAGAAAAACATAGAACGCTGAATTAGGCTGATATTGTGGATCAAGATCGAATTCTTTTAATTTTCCCAACAAAAATTTTCGTCTTCGGTCAAATTCATCTTTCATTGCTTCGCAGGTTTCCCGACTCTCCTGGAGAACCTTTAATCCAGCTTCCTGGACAAATTCATTGGCCGAAATCATCAGGTTCTGGTGAAGTTTAGCCGCAGTTCCGATCCAGGCTTCAGGAACAATCAGATAACCCAGTCTCCAACCGGTCATTGAGTAAAATTTTGAGAAACCATTAAGGGCAGCACAATTTTCTGAAAATTCCATAAAACTGTGAGGNNTGNAAACGTAATTTAGATCTGCGTAGATTTCATCNGAAATAACCGGAATTTCAAGTTCTGCCAANTCCCTNANGGTATTCTTGGAAAAAACCGTNCCTGTCGGGTTCATTGGAGAATTGATCAAAATTGCTTTGGTGCGTTTTGTGATCGACGCCCTGACTTTACTCATGTCCAGNTCAAAACCCTCCTCCAATTTCAAAGGAATACGGATTGGTTCCGCGCCGCTCAGCCGGATCATATTTTCATAACAGGCATAACAGGGATCNGTGACAATGATTTCACTANCTGCTGGAGCTAAAATCCGGATNGCAATGTAAAGAGCCANTGAGGATCCGCTTGAAACCAGAATNTGGCCCGGATTGATATNCACCCCNTANTCTTCNNTNTATTTTTTTGCAATCTCCTCTCTCAATGGAAGGATTCCCTGAGTGTGAGTATATCGGGCAGGTTTCTTTGAGAGGCTTTTAATCACGGTTTCCAATGCCTCAGGTGGAGCCTGAAAATCAGGCTCTCCTACTTCCAGATGAATGATATCTCTCCCGTTTGCTTCAAGTTCCTGAGCACGAGCCAGGATCTCCATAGCCAAAAAAGGTTTTATATTTTTATTTTGTGAATTCATGATTCTTAAATATGATAAAAACAAAAAAAATAAACTTACAAATTATATTATATATAATAAATAAAATGTANATAAGACAATTTGAATATTTGGTTGCATTAGAAAAAGAAAGACATTTTGGAAGAGCAGCGGAAAAATGTTTTGTATCTCAACCAAGTTTATCAACAGCATTAAACCAACTTGAAGATGAATTAGGTGTAAAAATAATATTAAGAGATCACAAATTTATAGGTTTTACAAATGAAGGTAAAAAAGTTGTTGAATGGTCCAAAATAATTTTAACAAATCAAAAAGGTTTAATTGATGATATTACTTTAATGAAGGATAATTTAGGAGGGTTGCTTAGAATTGGTGTTATACCAATGAGTTCTCCTATTTTACCTATGGTATCAGAAATTTTAAATACTCATTTGCCATCAATAAAAATTAATATTGAATTTTTGGGTTCAGACAATTTGCAAAAAAAATTAGATAATTATGAAATTGACGCTGCTATTACATATATTGAAGATATAGATAAAAAAAAATATGAAAATCAAAAATTATATAATGAAAACTTAAGTTTAATGTTTGGTAATAATCTTCTTTCTGAAAAAATAATTAGCATTACTTGGAAAGAAGCCTCAAAGATGCCATTGTGCTTGCTTTCAAATTTTATGAAAGAAAGAGAAAATATGGATAAAGCTTTTGAAGAATCAAATTCAATTCCTTCACCTAAATTAGAATGTAATTCAATATTTCAATTAGCTTTTCATGTAATGAGCCAAAATATCGCTACAATAGTACCAAGTGGTTTTAGCACCAAAAATAATGCTTTCCCAAATACTCGAGAAATACCTTTGACTGATCCTATTGTAAGAAAACCTGTAGGTCTTGTATGGAAAAAAGCTGAACCTCCCTTTCCAATGACTAAAGCATTGTCAATATTATTAAATCAGAATTTAGAAAAATTTGATGAAATTTAAATTAATTTTATTTTTCTATAAAATTTGCATACTGCGAATATAAAAAATAATATAATTGGACCAGTCAGAATATTAATTAATTTTATATAATATTCAACTTGATCTATCTCTGATCTGATTTCATTTCGGATATACCTTAGTGAATTATTATGTACATTCAATTTGGTTCTAATATCTTCTAGTTCTGTTTTTGTTTTTTCATCAATATCGGAAATATTTTGGATATTTAAATTTGTAATATAATTTTTTAACCTTTTTTCTAAATCGTTTATTTTGGTTATTAGATTTACTTCGTCATTTCTGATTTCCTGACTTACATTATTAGAAATTTGTTTTATTTTAGTAAATGATCTGTCAATACTGTCTTTTGTTCTTAAATCTGACAATTGAGTCCCTCCGGCTAAAAAATCTATAGCATTTAAAAAAAGATTCAAGTTGTCGTTAATTGGTTTAATAATTAAATTCCCATCAATAACTTGTTTTTGCAACGAAAAGGGGTCGAATATCCAATCTGTATCAGAGAATAGTATTATGTTTGGATTATTTTGACTTGATGAAATATGATTTTTTAATTTATTTTCTTCTTTGTTAAACGCACTTTGAAAAGGGCTGTATAAAATTACACTTAATGTTCTCGACAAATTATCCTGTTTAAATTCATTAATAAGATTATTAGTATTGTAATTTTTAAATAAATTATTATCAACAATGCCAGATTGATTGGTTGTATAAACAAGTTTCTCATGGTTTTCATTTAATGTGATTAATTCTCCGGATTCTACAAAAAGTAGATTGTTTATTCCTATATTAATTGGATGATCTTTATTGATTCCTTTTTTATCAATTTTCATCCAGAATGGATAATTAATTTGGTTTTGTCTTTTATCAATTACAGGAGAACTGTAATTAATATCGCCAATTACTTTATCACTATTAATTTTAACACCATACACTTGAAGTAAATCAGATATATCATTAATTTGTTCTGATGTACTTAGTTGAGTTTGATTATTTGAAGGGTTTATTCTGTAAAATGAATCAAGTAGTATTACAAGATTTTTTCCACTCATTAAGTGTTGGTCTATAGAATATAACATTTCTTTTTGAAGAATGTTTGTACCAATTATTAACAATAGATCTATATCTTCTGGTAATTTTTTAGAAAAAAAAGGAATTGCTGCTAAATCATAACTTTTTTTGAGTTCCTCAAATAAGGATAATCCATCTATCTTTTTTAATATCGATGACGTTGAAATAAAAGGACTTAAAATACCTACTTTCATTATTTTAGAATTATTAATACTATTAATTACTTTTATTAAATCATATTCTAAATAATGTCTTCTATTAAAGTCAAAATAAGGAATATTAAATTGTCTATTTTTGTATATGATATTTAGTCCCAAATAGAAATAGTCTCCAGAAGTCATTGGAATCTTGGGTATTCTAGATATTTTAGCCCTTAACTCTGCATCTGTGTCAATTATAGGATCAATTAAATTTAATTTGAAATTATACTCTTCAGATATTTGATAAAGAAATTCATTTATATAATTGCCATAAGAATTAATCTCGGATGGAACAGATGTTTCAGATTTACTCCAGAATAAGTTTAATTCAAGATCCTTTGAAGTATTTTCTAAAATCTTTNCACTCTTATCACTTAGCGAATAAATCTTATTATCTGTTAAATCAATTGAATAGTTTAATGATTTAATNTTNATAAATAAAAAAATGCAAGCAAGGAAAATTATACTTAAATAGATTAAAGGCTTTTTTAAAAGTTTTAATGAATTATAGTACTTGAGTTCAAGACTAAATTTTGNAAATAAAANAAATAATAATGGAAACACTATAAAATAGTATATTGACTGAAAATTTATTCTNCCTGTAATTAAAAAATCAGTCCATGTTATTGGGCTAAAAATTTTAAAGATATCTATAACGAAAATTGGGAAAAAATTATCAAGAAATTTATGAAATGAATTCCATCCTAATATAACTAAAAAAAATGACACCAAAAGACTTATTGTAAATGAACCAACTGGATCTGAAACTAAAGATGATAAAAATAACGAAAGCGATAAATAAAAAAATATGACTAAAATACATGAAAAAAAAGTTGTTATAATGATACCATCATCTGGATTCCCTAAATAATATATTGTTATGATGAAAGGGAATAATAATAAAAATGATAATACTAAAATAGTAAATANTGAGAAAAATTTACTAAAAATGATATGCCAATCACTTACTGGAAAGCTACGGATTAATTCAAATTCATTATTATTTACANTAATCCCCCAAATTCTCATAGTAAGAGCTGGCACTAACAATAAACATGTCCATGGGAAAATGATTAATAATAATCTTGGAGAAGCAAAATCCGAATTAAAAAAATCAGAAACTAAAAAGATGAATATATTTATTCCAGTTATGAAAATAANCTGGAATAAATATGTTGAAGGATTATATAAGAGAGACTTTAATTCATACAAAAATAAATTTGANAATAAATAANGTTTANTTTTCATATTTATCATTAATTTATAATTTGCATNTAAGCATTATTCAAATCTTTATAAGATTTTAAAACTGTTTCTAAGATTTCATTAAAAACAAGCAATCCATCTTTTATTATTAATACATGATTACATAATATTTGTAAATCCTCTAACGTGTGTGAAGTAATAATTATCGTTTTNTTAATTCCAATTCTTTTAATAAAATTTATCATACTACTTTTTTGAATTGGATCTAGTCCATCAGTAGGTTCATCAAGAAATAGTAGATCAGGATTATGTAATAATGCTTGAATTAGCCATGTTCTTTGACGCAATCCTTTTGACAAACTATCCATTCTTTTATNGAANATATCTTTTATTTGAAATTGCTGATCAATCAAATCCAATTCTGATTCTATTATGTCCTTTTTTAAACTCCTTAATTCTCCACAAAAAAATAAAAATTCCTTAACAGTTAAATTATTAAAACCATTTGGTACTTCAGGGATATAGCCTATATTACTTTTTGTTATGTTCCTATTTTCTGCTATATTTTCGTTATTTATATAAATAGTTCCTTTATCTGGACTCATAATCCCAGTCATTATCTTAATTAAGGTGCTTTTACCGGCTCCATTTGGCCCTAAAAAACCTACGATGGCTCCTTTTTCAAAGTTAAATGTTACATTTTTTAAAACGTCTACTTCTTTAAATGATTTAAAAATATTATTTACTTTAATCACAGTAAGATTTTAAATAAAAGATGTTCAAAATCAAATAACGAATCCTTTTATTATAAATAAGGCTATACTGAAAAATGTGCAAGTATAGCCTGAATAATAAAAAAACTTACTTATTTTCTTTGATTTAAAAAAATTTAAGGAACAAGAAAAAACTAGGAGGGCACCAATAATTGCGAGGGTGAAGATAACGGATTTATCTAATAAGAATAAATAATTTTCAATAATAATATTTTCAGTTATTCGAATATGCTTTCATNAACTCATTTCCGACATCATCTTTAGATGTGAAACTTTTCATTGCTTCCTCATGGAGTAATTCCATTGCCTCTCTTTTATAATCATAAGCTTCTTTAGATCTCAGCATTTCAAAGCTTCGAGGTCTTGGAAGGTCAATATTAATAATTTTACGTACTTTGGTGGGTTTATTAGTTAGCACAACAAGCCTATCAGCTAAAAAAATTGCTTCATCAATTTCTGAAGTAACAAAAATATTAGTTTTTCTATTTTCTTCAAATAATTTGACGAAAAAATCTTGCATAAGCTCTCGAGACATTGCATCTAAACCACGAAAAGGTTCATCCATTATCATTACTTCAGGCCTATTGATCATNGCTCTAGCTAATTCCGCCCTTCTTTGCATTCCCCCCGACAACTGGATAGGATATTTATCTTTAAATTCAATTAATCCAACTTTTTCCAACAATGTTTCAGCATCTTTTTTAATAGTTGATTTATCTTCTCCTCGAATTAATGGACCAAAAGTTATATTATCAATAGTAGTCTGCCATGGAATAAGTGCGGTTTCTTGAAATACTACCATTCTATCATTACCTGGCTTATTAATTTCCTTNCCATNCATGATAATTGAGCCNGTGTCTACTNTGTCAAAACCTGCGATTAAATTCACAAAAGTAGATTTTCCACAACCTGATGGGCCTACGAGAACTAACAGTTCTGCTGACATGACTTTTAAGTCGAAGTCTTCAAGTATATCTTCTCTATTATATATTTCTCCAAAACCTTTAGAAATATTCTTAATTTCTAATTTAATCTCATCCATAATTTTTGAATTAATCTAGAAAAGGTTTCTCCATGGCATTGACCGGCTTCCTATAAATCTTATTAATGAACTAGATAAGTAACCTGCAATGCCAATTGAAATCATGCCCACAATAACTGAAGCTACTGTTCCACCCATATAAGAACTCCAAATAAAAAAGCCTAAACCTCCACTTGCTTGTTGTCCACCGCCTCCGGAAATCATTTCACCTGCCAAAACTACTTCCCATGTTATACCCATTCCAACAGCAGCTCCTGTAAAGATTGAAGGCAATGTTCCAGGAAGTATGATTTTTGTAAATAAGTGCCATTGAGAGGCTCCCATTGATTGAGCGGCTCTTAGATATCGGATGTCGATACTTTTTGCACCTCCTAAAACATTGATGACTATAGTAAAAAAAGCACCTAAAAAGGTAACAAATGCGATGGACATTTCTGTCGTCGGCCAAAAAACTATTGACGCAGGTACCCAAGCGAGTGGCGGAATTGGTCTTAAAATTTCAAATGGAGGAAAAAAGATGTCTTTAAAATATCTATTGACAGCTAAAGCTAATCCAAAAGGTATTCCTATAATTTGCGCCATTATAAAACCCGCAAAAACTCTTCCAGAACTCATGTACCAACTTTCCCAATATCCAGGTAAAAACACNACTTCACTCCATGCGTCGACCACTTCAGTAGGTGGTGGTACGTGACCAATCCAAGGAAGAGTAATTCCTGTCAGTAAAGGGACATACTTTGAAAGAAATTCCCATATAATAATAAAACCTAATAAAGCAATTACTCCTCTAGCGAATGTTTGACTTTTTAATACTTTTATTANTTTTTTAGTCATTTATTTTACTTNTTTTTAATTATGCTAACTCTCTTTCCCCTGCTTCAAAAGCTTTTATAGCTTCTTCGTGAACAGCATCTTTTGCTTCATTTACTAACACTCGAAATTTTTCAGAAGAAAGTACTTGATAATTTCGAGGCCTGGGAATGTCAACATCAAGAATTAATTTTGTTTTTGCTGGTCTNGTTGTCATAACGACAACTTTATCACCCAAAAAAATTGCTTCCTCAAGATCATGTGTTATAAAAAATATTGTAACATTTGTTTTATCATATACTTCTAGTAAAGATTCATGCATTATTGATTTTGTTAATGCATCCATTGCTCTATATGGTTCATCCAGTAATAATACTTTTGGATTATTTATTAAAGCTCGAACAATTTCTGCTCTTCTAGCCATACCAGATGAAACTTCTCCTGGATATTTTTTCATCATATCACCAATGCCAGCCTCTTCTAGTAAACTTCCGGCTTTATCAAGAGCTTCATTTTTAGGCAATACTTTTTGGACTATTGGACCATATGCAACATTTTCTTGAAGGGTCTTCCATGGAAACAGAGCACCATGTTGGAAAACAACTATTCTATCAGAGCCCTGGTCAGCAAGGGGCTTATTAGGACCACATAGAATTTCATTATCCAAATAAATCTCACCTTCTGTAATTGAATGAAATCCTGCTATGGCATTTAATAATGTTGTCTTTCCGCATCCTGAAGGTCCTACAATCATGCAAACTTCACCCGACTTAATCTCTAAAGAACAATCATCAACGGCCATAACATTGACGCCTTCCGGATCATAAATCTTGGTTACATTTCTAATGCTTATAGCACCTTTGGTGTTTTTTTCAGCCATTATCTTCCTTCAAGTGCGAGTGCTTTAACTCTCCATTGCATCATTCTATTTCCAACCCATCTTACAAAAGCTGAAGTTATCCATCCAAAAAATCCTAGAGTAAGCATGGCAATTACCATTGAAACGTAGGTTATATTCATGTACGAATCATTTATCATATAACCTAATCCAAATTCTCCTGATACCATTTCTGCTGCCACAAGTGAAAACCACGCCACTCCGACACTTATTTCCAATCCTGTGAAAATGAAAGGGAGAGCACCTGGAACGACAACATGCAGGAATACATCAGTATTACTTGCTCCTAAACATTTTGCTGCCCTGAAATAAGATTCATCGATTGAATTTACACCTAAAAGAGTGTTTAAAGTTGTAACAAAAAGAGAAGCTAATGTGGCAAGGAAAATGACTGGTGTTTCGAGCCCAGAAAACATCAAAATTGCTAAAGGTACCCAAGCGAGTATTGGAATGGGCCTTAAGGTTTCTAATATCGGAAAAGAATAATCTCTAAATTTTTTGGACCATCCCATAAATAGACCGAGTGGGACTCCAATTCCAGTAGCTATAGCAAAAGCAATTAGTATCCTTCTACAGCTATAATAAATGTGATCATGATATTCAGGAGAATATAATGAGATTCCCCAATCAGGATCCGGGTTCAACCATTCTACTATTACTTCATAAGGGCCAGGTAGTTTGTTAAAAAGTGGTAGTCTCCATCCTTCGCAAAATAAATAGTAGGCACCCAACCATAAAGAAACTCCAAATATTGTGAGATAAGGCGTTGGTGTTTTTAAGGCCTTACCAATCTTATATAATACGATCTGTGAATTAGACGGCTCAGATTTGGCAATCATAAAACAAAGTTATTTTATTTNATNAAAATTGGAAAACCTCCCCAATATTTATATGAGGAGGTTTNAACGAGGACTGGACTATGGTCTATATTCTGAGAGGGGCACACCATCAATTTTGCCAAGTGGACTCTTTAAGCCACGATCTGCTAAGACTTGCCTTGCAACCTCATCGTAAACTGCTTGAGGACGAAGAGTTGTCCTCTTTCCAAATTTTTTCTTACCTGCCAAGAACGCAGCAGAAGCGTTAAGCATGTTTCTGACCTTATCATTGAACACGAAATCCAATGTAAGTTTGTTTACTCTGTTTTCATCTCTGTAAAGAGAAGCCCAGAGTATTTTTCTATCCATACCCTCTGTTTGGTCATCAGCCATTTTTGCTACTTCATTTGCGTTATCTGTATCAGCCAAAAAAAGTTGTGCATCTAATTCAGCTTCTAACCAACCTCTATGAACATCTGGACGTGTCTGAATAATTTCATTCATCATTACCAGAAAGCCTGCGTCACCTGCATCATCACCCTCAAAATCAGCTCCAGTTGCTGCTCTTCTGGCAATACCTAGCATTTCAATTTTAGATGCGGTCGGTTCCCAAATTGCTGCACCTGAAATTTTTCCAGCTTCGAGGTTTTTCGTTATATTTTCAATATTCTGATTGAGGTATTTGCTTGGTTTAATTCCTGCCTGCTCAAAAGCAAGTAAAGCAAATCGGTCTGTGCAGGCACCATGTGGTGCAGCAATCCTTTTTCCATCCATCCATTTAACAGCTTCAATTCCTGAACTGAATTGGGGAGCGTTGTTTGGTACAAGGAAAATGTTGCACTGTTGTTTGGAAGTACCAAGAACAGATATCATCCTCAGATCAACTTGTTTCTCTCTCATGGATGCAACAATAGAAGGCATGTCTCCCATGTATCCAATATGATTTTTTTCTCCAAGCATTTTGCCTACAATAACTGATCCTTGAAGACCTATTTCAAAATCAACTTTCGACCCTGATGGCAGGTGTTTTTTCCAAAGTTTCTTGCCATTGATAACAACTCCAGACCAAGACTCCGTATAGTANGGTTGGTATCCAACCACCAAATTTACAGGTTCCCCAGGCTTCCCAAATCCGACCTCAGCAAATACTGATTGAGANAGGAATANAGAGGATAAAAACACTAATCCTATTGATTTAAACAAATTATTCATCATAAATATCTCCACATTGGATTGTTTAAAAAAAATTCGAACTCGAAATCATGAATTCAAAATACNNTGGGAGTTATAGAAAATGGTGAGTTTTTGTCAAATAAAATTATTCTATTGTTTAATTGATAAAAACTATCACTTTATCTATCCAAATTTGTCGTATCTTANNGAATCAGGATTAATACCGATTTTAAGAAGAGTTGGGATTAGCAAATCGATCATTTTGCTAGGTCCACCGAGAAATGCAATTCTTTCGGAATAATCACTTTTTAGATTATTCTCAAAAACCTCGTGAACAAATCCNTTTGAAACATCGCATGAACTNATTTTCGANTCTACTTTTTCGTCAGATGTGATAAANTAAATATTAAAATTACCTATATATTTTTTTGAAAGGTTAGTAATTTCATCAAGGAAGAAAAAGTCTTCATATTTTCTAACTCCAAAAAATAGATCTATCTTATAATTCTCAAAATAACTAAGTTGATCAGCATGATTAAGTATTGACATTAATCCTGCGATGCCTGTACCACCAGCAATCATTAAAAGATTTTTTTTCTCAAGAGGATTAAAAGTCGCTTTNCCTATTGGACCAAATATATCAAATTTAANTTCNTCNTCCTTCGAGTTAAATAAATAATTTGTTAACTTACCATCAATTTTATTTTTTATTACTAATGAGAGCAAATCAGAATTTTCTTCAAAATTGGTCATAGAATAAGCTCTATAGCCCTCAATTGACGGATGTTTGACAACAATGTATTGTCCAGCTTTAAAACTAATTTTTCCTGAAAGGTAGAAATTGGCAGTTATAGTTTCTCTAGCAACTTCTTTAAAGTCTTTAAGGTAGGCTTTTTGGTGGAAGGGTAACTGATCATTCTTGTTAGATTTAGATAAACTAGTATTTAATAGGATTTTACAATTTTCTTTTGCAGTACCTTGGCATAGTAAAAACTCTCCCTTATTAATCTTAACATTTTTAAAACCATCTAAATCTTTCTCATTTACATTTACTGTTCCTGGCTTAGCTAANGCTTTGCAGGATCCACATGTTCCAGTACTACATTCATATGGGAGTNCAACTCCATTTCTAAGTCCAGCTTGCAATAAAATTTCATCNTCACCACAATCTATTTCAAATTCTTGTCCTTTTTTATTTAAAAATTTTATAACCATTTACTTAACATACTCTACCATTCAAAATCATCATCATTTTCTTCCTGATACTCATACTTAAGTTCCTTGTCAAAGAATAAATTAAGACAGTCATCTTCAACTTTTGTTTTATACATTAAAAGATCAACTTCGGCAGGTCCCATAGATGATCCATTTTTTAAATCCCATTGCCAGAGATGTTTACTGCATGTTAGAAATTCTGAATTTAGAATTCCTGATTCATCTAAAGGTTCCTCCATATGTGGACACATTCCAGGGAAGGCATAAAAATTAGATCCAGTTTTAGCAATCAAGATTTCAGTTTCTTTAACAGTAAATTTCTTTATAGTATTATTTTTAAGATCATTTATATTACAAATGTTAATCCACTCACCCATATCTTAATTCAAGATAGTATTTATATTGGCCAATGAGATCCTTTATCTAAACGTCTCGTATCCAATTGAGTAATTCTTTCAATAAACTTTGGTTTGCCATTATTTAAAATAAATTTGTCCCTATATTTTCCNACCATAAACAAATTTGATTCACCNGCAAGTACGTGAGAATTAATNCCATCTAGTTGNGTTTGATANACTGCTAATGATGATACNGAATCTGCAGTACCTTTNTCGTGATCNANGTCAATTGTGTANACAACTGTATGACGNGAAAGNGGNGANCGATCAGTATTATGTTTTGGCAACATTTCNGTCATACTTTTCATNTGATCATAAGTTCCGTCAAGGTAGATCATNTTTTTGTCTATCTCAGGACTAAATGCTTGTATNGAGTAGTAAAAGTCCTTATCACATAANTCTAGCCATTCATCCCATCTAAATTCATCAAGATATAAACTTGCTTTATAAATCGTTTTCGAAATTAACGATTCTATATTATCCATTTTCATATTATTAAAAAACTTAAAGGCTCATTTTTAAAATGAGCCAGATTTTAATTTAAGCTGCTTTCTTTAGGCCTTCATCATATGACAATTCGGGATCTCCCGGCCATCTGTCCATCCATTTACCCCACTCATCATAAAAATGACGCATACCTACTTCGTCATGGATGGTCTCTCCCTCATACCTTCCGTGGAGAATTCTTCTTTCATCAGCCCANTCGTTCATGGTTGATTGTTGTGTAGAGACTGCAATCAAATCTTCATGCAGATTCCTTCCAAAAGGACCCCAAATTGAGTTATGGTGTCTTTGTCGTGTTAGTCTTTCCTCAGGTGTATCACTCTTCAGACCTAGTCCCCTGTATTCGATCATAACTTTATCCGGTCCCAAAGGTGTCATTAAATCGACTCTTAATGCAGATCCCCTTAAATTAAAGTTCATACCTGGAAAAAGATCTATCATTTCCCAGTGATTAGCTGGTAAATGTGGAAAAGAGAGTTCTTCTCTTGACTCAAATCCTTCNTAATTGTCGTATTGTACTTCAAAAGATCCTACGTTCACATGTCCGTTATCAAAGACTTTATTCTGCCTAGCAAAATATGAATCATTGAAACCCGTTATTCTATTGTGGTAATGAAGATAATCATGATAGAACTCAGAATTTGTATCATGCCACAGTTTGTAGTTGCATGGTATAATGGCTTTATGATAATGAAAAACTTCAAGTGGTTCAGCATCTAACGCCTTTTGCATACAGTCAAATGATCCTTGTGCCCACTCTTCTACAGAATGTTCGATCTTATCGTTAAGTGTTACCCATACGAATCCACCATATTTCACTTCACAACGAAGTCTTCTTAAACCTACATCTTTGCAGTCAAGACGGTCCTGATATCCTTCTTTTGATCTGGAAATATGTACGCAATTTCCTTTCATATCAAATTGCCATGCGTGGAACATGCATGTCATGTGTTTAGGAGCACCAGATGGTGTTCCATTTTCAAAGGAACCAGATGGTCGATTTTCAATCATATTTCCTCTATGAGGACATACATTTAAAAATGCTCTTACTTGGTTGTCTGTCCCCCTTACAACTATAACTGGTTCTCTTGAGATAGTGACCGTTCGGAAATCATAAGGTTTATCTAACTCGGATTCGTGACAAACTGGAACCCAGACNTTTTTCCAAATTTTTACNAGNTCTTCTTCAAANATTTTCTTATCAGAATATATTCTGCTATCGACGTATTCACCTGGTTTCAGTTGTCCAGGTACTTCTTTCCATTGTTGTTGATTTCTAGCCGGCATTTTTTCCTTTCTTCAAAATTACATTATTTTTAATTAGAAAAGGCCTTCAATGTTGCCTTCATCATTAACGAATATTTGATTAGCCGCAGGACTTCTTGGTAGTCCAGGCATGGTCATTATTTCTCCACAAACAACGACTATAAACTCTGCTCCAGCAGAAAGTCTTAATTCTCTTATAGGTATATTATGATTTNCTGGAGCTCCTAGAAGATTATTATCAGTTGAAAAACTGTATTGNGTTTTTGCCATGCAAATTGGGAAATCACCNTANAATTCTTGNAACCTTTTGAATTGTTTCTCAACTTTCTGATCAAAAACTATATCTTCTGCAGAATATATTTTCCTGCAAATTTCTCTTACTTTATCAACTAAACTTGTTTTNTCTTCATACAAAGTTACAAATCCTGAATCATTTTTACTAGTTACTTCAACAACATGATTTGCAAGATCTATTGTTCCTTCTCCTCCTTCAGCCCAATGATTACATTCAAATACATNTACATTATTTTTTGAACAAGAATTCTTTATTAATTCAAATTCTTTTTGGGTATCTGAATGAAATTTGTTAATTGCAACTACAACATTTACTCCAAAAAGTTTTATATTTCTAATATGCCGTTCAAGNTTACANAAACCTTTATCAAGAGCATTAAGATTTTCTGTATTCAGATCATCTTTGCTGAGNCCACCATGCATNTTTAAAGCTCTTGTTGTNGCAACAAGTACAACTGCATCAGGCCTCAAACCTGATTTACGACACTTNATATTGAAAAATTTTTCAGCACCTAAATCAGCACCAAAACCAGCTTCTGTTACAACGTAATCAGCAAGTTTCAGGGCTGTTTTAGTAGCAACTACTGAATTACAACCATGAGCAATATTTGCAAANGGNCCACCATGNATNAGTGCCGGGTTATTTTCTAGGGTCTGCACTAGATTGGGCATAAATGCATCCTTCAAAAGTGCAGTTACTGGTCCATCTGCATTTATCTGTTTAGCTGTTATTGGATCATTCTTTCTTGTAAAACCCACAACAATATTTCCAATTCTTCGTCTCAGATCATTTATATCTTCAGCCAAACAAAAAATTGCCATAATTTCTGAGGCTACAGTTATGTCAAATCCTCCTTCTCTTGGAAAACCATTATTTACTCCACCTAAGGATAATACTATCTTACGTAGAGCTCTGTCGTTCATATCAACGACTCTTTTCCAGCTAACTCTTCTTACGTCAAAACCTAATGTGTTGTCCCAATGAATGTGATTATCTACTAAAGCCGACAAAAGGTTGTGAGCTGAACTTATAGCATGAAAATCACCTGTAAAATGAAGATTTATATCTTCCATTGGTATGACTTGGGAATACCCCCCTCCTGCTGCTCCTCCCTTCATACCAAAACATGGACCCAAACTAGGCTCCCGAAGGCAAATAAGTGTATTTTTCCCTATTTTGTTAAGTCCATCACCAAGCCCAACTGTTGTTGTTGTTTTGCCCTCTCCAGCTGGTGTGGGAGATATAGCAGTNACTAAAATAAGTTTNCCATTTTTNTTATTGGANAGACTTTTTATAAAACNATAATCAATTTTAGCCTTATTNTTTCCATAAGGTATTATGGATTCTTCAGGAATATTAAGATTTTTTGCTATTTCTAGAATTGGTAAAGAATTAGCTTTTCTTGCAATATTTATATCAGAATCCATAATAAATTTTATTAGTAGGTTTTTAATCCAATTCTGCTAATTTTTTTTCCCATTTCATGTCCTTAGCAAACTTTTTGAGTTCCTCATCTGACATGAAAACAGTATGTTCTGGACCTGGGTAAATTTTATCCTTAACTTCATCTCTGTATTTTGAAAAGACATCCTCCATGATTGGAATCATGTCAGTATAAATTTTAGAGTGTCTTGGAGTATGCTCTTCATACAGATGAAATAAATCTGAAGTAATGATATGAACGCCATGTGCACCTTGACCTGCNCCTAAACTAATGACTGGTACTGGTAGAACATCGGCTAAATATTCATTAACTTCCTGAGTCGTAACCTCACACATAATCGAAAAACATCCAGCATCAACCATCGCCCAGGCGTCATCTACCAATTCTTTTGCTCTNTCAGCTGTTTTCCCTTGNGCGAAAAAACCACCAAGTTGAGGCATTCTCATGGGCGTAATCCCAACATGACCTTGTACTGGTATTCCTGCCTTCACAATTGCTTCCAAATTTTTTGCATGGTGCTGATTCCCCTCACATTTCATAACCTCTGCGTTTGCTTCATGNACAAATCTGCCAGCATTCTCAACGGCTTGTTCTGGGGATACGTGAAAACTCCAATAAGGCATATCGACCATTCTCAGACCATATTGGCTCCCTCTATCGATCGCTTTTGCCATCATCATGACCTCATCGAAGGTCACTGTGACTGTACTNTTATGGCCGAATAGGATCATACCTCCGGTATCTGAAACACATAAAATGTCGATGCCAAGTCTGTCTGCGATTACAGCACTTCTATAGTCATAAATAGCCATCTGGACGATTTGCTCGCCTTCTCGCATTTTTTTATTGAGTTGATTTAGGGTAACTTTTCTTCGAGGTTTCGAATCAGCCATAATTTCTCCTTAATTATTCAAATGNGCNATTGTTTTTGAATCCACTTTAATTTTCCAATTGTTTTTTTATATCAAGCGATAGCTTGAATGTATTATTTTTATTCTAATTTTTTTGTTATTTTTGATNTNTAAAAATGAAATTAA
>FUFK010037616.1_pt1 | contig 17561 bp, 20 predicted proteins | sample 1021851 | NCBI WGS metagenome assembly FUFK01 (sample SAMEA51879418, study PRJEB19060) | metagenome | reverse complement strand
GCCTGACATTACGGAAAGCTTAAAATCTGCATCTTCATGGATATTCCAAAAAAAATCTATTTTTAAAAAGTTTCTTAAAAAAAATAATTCTAATTAAACTTTTTTGAAATATTGTTTTTGGGTATATTGAGTTAAATAAGTTTCATATGAATTTAATTGCATTTATAACTAATAATTTTGATGCGTTTATAACCGTAGTTGTTCTAATAATGTCAATAATTTTGTTTATCAAAAATACTATTGCGCCAGAATTGACTGGTTTGTTATGTGTAGGAATCTTTATATCTACAGGTGTTCTTTCCCCAGAAAAAGCTTTGGCTGGATTTGGTAGTCCATCTTTAATTACACTTATGGGTTTATTTGCAGTTTCTTCTGCATTATTTAAAAGCGGAGCCCTAGACAGAGTAAGAGAATTGATTTCTTCTGAAAGTATTAGAACTCCAAGGAAATTAATTTCACTGATAGCTTTTTTGATTGCTCCAATATCTGGAATTGTACCTAATACTCCTGTTGTTGCATCTTTGTTACCTTTAATTGAAGGTTGGTGCGAGCGGAGGAATATATCACCATCTAAGGTTTTATTACCTCTCTCTTTTGCGACCTTACTAGGGGGAACTCTCACATTATTAGGAAGCTCAGTAAATCTCCTGGTAAGTGATATTAGTCAACAATTAGGTTATGGATCTTTAGAATTATTCAGTTTGACCTCAATCGGAATACCTGTGTGGCTTATAGGTACAACTTACATGATTCTTGTTTCTGATATGCTTTTGCCAGATAGAGGTAAAGACAAGGATTTTATTAAAAGTGGGGATATGAATATTTATTTTACTGAAGTTACTATCCCATCTGCATCAGAATTAGTTGGACAATCTGTTAGAAATAGTAGATTGCAAAGAAGATTCGATGTTGATGTTCTGGAGTTGCAACGTAATGGAAAAGTTATTCTTCCTCCCTTAGCAGATAGAAAGATTGAACCGGATGATAGGTTAATCATACGTGTGACAAGAGCAGACTTATTAAGACTGCAACAGGAACACACAATTTTATTAGGGGAGAATAGAAGATCTTTTGGGGGAACAAATGTTTTTTCAGATGATGAAGGTACTAAAACTTTTGAAGCTTTATTGCCATCTGGATCGACTCTTGCTGGCGCAAGCTTAAGAGAATTAAGATTCAGGCAGCGTCATAATGCAACAGTTTTAGCACTGAGACGAGGCCAGCAAACTGTTCAGGAGAGATTAGGTCAAGCTGTTTTAAGAGCTGGTGATGTCCTATTATTGCAAGCTCCTTTAGATTCAATCAGAGGGCTGCAGGCAAGTAATGATTTACTTATTCTAGATCAATTTGAAGATGATTTACCTGTCTTGATAAAAAAACCTATTTCGATTGCAATTGCAATAGGAATGGTAGTTTTGCCTTCGGTGACTAATATTCCATTAGTAGGAGCAGTTCTGTTAGCAGTGATTGCAATGGTTGCTTTTGGGTGTTTGAGACCTGCAGAGATACAAAAGTCAATTAGATTAGATGTTATTTTATTGCTGGGATCACTTTCCTGCTTTAGTGTAGCTATGCAAGTAACGGGATTAGCAGATGTTATAGCTGTCAATCTGAATTTTGCCCTTAATGGTATGCCTCTGTATTTTGCATTAGTTGTAATTTTTGCATCGACAGTAATCCTTACCCAATTTATTAGTAATGCTGCATCAGTTGCTTTGATATTGCCAGTGGCTATTGAATTTACAGGTGTTTTAGATATTTCACCTAGTGCTCTAATAATGCTTGTTTTATTTGGAGCAAGTCAATCTTTCTTAACCCCAATGGGTTACCAAACAAATTTAATGGTTTACGGTCCAGGAAGATATAGATTTTTTGATATTGCAAAATATGGAGCGGGATTAACACTTATAATGTCATTAACAGTTCCAGCGTTGATAATTTTAAATTTCAAATAAATAAAGTGAAATTCAAAGGTAGTGTTTTTAAGTTAAAAGATGTTTACAGAAAACTATCTGTGCCACAATTTACGATTGTAACAGGCTTGTTTATCATTTTCTTTGGGACTTTAATTTTAAGTTCTCCTTTATGTTCATCTTCAAAAGTTGGTTTGTGGGAAGCATTCTTTACATCTACTTCTGCTATTACTGTAACTGGATTATCAATTATAGATATTGGTGTTGATTTAAATTTCTTTGGTCAATTGTTTTTGGCGTTTATGCTTTTATCTGGTGGGCTAGGATTAATGGCAATTACTACTTTTTTACAAGGTTTTGTTGTTAAAGGGACACAGCTAAGAACTAGATTGGATAAGGGAAAGACTCTTGACGAATTTGGAGTTGGAGGTATTGGTAGAACTTTTCAAAGTATTGCTATCACGGCAACTTGCATAATTTCTTTTGGAGCAATTGTTTTATATTCTTTTGGATTTGTGGATATTAAAAATAATTGGGAAAGACTTTGGTCTGCAATTTTTCATAGTATATCCGCATATAACAACGCTGGATTTTCTTTATGGTCAAACAGTCTTCAAGACTACAGAACAAACTTTGTGGTTAACAGTGTATTTATTTTTCTTATTGTTATGGGAGGCCTTGGGTGGAGAGTCATTGATGATATTTGGAGTAATAGAAATAATCTTTCATATAGAAAATTGAATCTTCATTCTAGACTTGTCATTAGAACAAGCCTTTCTTTAATAATCTTTGGTTCATTAGGTTTAGTTGTGATAGAAACCTTACTTAGTAGTCAATTTTTTAATGATTTAAATTTCTTCGAAAAGTTGTTATCAGCTGTTTTTGAAACTGTTAGCGCAAGGACTGCAGGTTTTACAAATTTTCCGATATCTTTAAATTCAATTTCTGATACAGGTCTTTTATTATTAATGACATTAATGTTTATTGGAGCAAGTACTGGTGGTACTGGAGGAGGTATTAAAACTACAACATTTATAGCCTTGATGGCGGCAACAAGATCAACTTTAAGAGGGCAAAAAGATGTAATTATAAGCAATAGAATCATTTCGGATAAGGTGATACTAAAAGCAGTCGGAATAACTGTTGGGTCATTGCTTTTTGTACTTCTGATGGCAATGCTACTAAGTACAACTAACACTTTTATTAAAAAAGAATCTTTTACTTTCTTAGAAATTCTTTTTACTTGTATTTCTGCATTCGCAACCGTGGGTTTTGATATTGGTTTAACCGTAAAGTTAAATCATTTTGGACAGCTAATCTTAATAATAGGAATGTTTGTAGGTAGACTTGGGATTCTTTTACTTTTAAGTGCACTTTGGCAGGCACTATATAAGAGTAGAATAGAAAGGCAAAAAAGAATTGGCTATCCTAAGGCTGATCTTTATGTTTAGAAAAAACTGAGTTTTATTATGGCCGATTGGTGGCAGTGGTCTCCGAAAAAAGAAGAAGAAGCTCTTACTTTCGCAGTAGTAGGAGTTGGTAGATTTGGTACAGCTGTTTGTAGAGAACTTATCAATAATGGTGTAGATGTTTTAGCTGCAGATTATTCAGAAAAGGCAATTGATGATTTACGACAACTAGAGCCTTCCATAGAAGCTCGAGTAATAGACTGTACTGACGAAGAGTCCATGAAGGAATCAGGTATATTAGAGATGAATACTGTCGTTGTAGGTATTAGCGAACCGATTGAAGCAAGTATTACTACAACGCTAATTGCTAAGGATAGTGAAGGGAGTAAGGTGAAAAGAGTAATTGCTAGAGCTACGAGTGATTTACATGAAAAGATGCTCAAAAGAGTTGGAGCTGATAAAGTTGTTTTCCCTTCTAGAATGCAGGGAGAAAGATTGGGTTTAGAGTTAGTTAGGCCAAACCTCATTGAAAGATTGGTATTAGATAATCAAACAGGAATTGATGAAATAACTGTTCCTGAAGACTTCATAGGAAGATCTCTAAGGGACTTAAATTTAAGAAAAAATTACTTAGTCAATGTTTTAGCAGCAGGACCAGCCGAAAAACTTACAGTTAATCCCCCTGCAAAATATATTTTGGAAAGAGGGAATATCTTGGTAGTTATGGGTAAAACTGCTGATTTACAAAAATTGCCCCAAAATTAATTATCCTCTAATCTTTTGTAATATTGAATTCTTTGAGGAGCTCTTTTTAATCTCTTGACCTTTTGCCTTTCTAATGAGTTCCGGAATTTATCAGTATTATTAAGCTCTGTTGTCATCACCTGTTCCTCTTTTTCAAGGTATTTTTTGATTCCCTCTTGAATTAATACTTTTGCCATATTACTAACTGTTCTAGATTCATTTGTAGCTAAAATAGCAAGTTGCTTACAGATTAGTTCTGGCAGAACTACTTGTATTCTTGGGGATTTAGGCTTCCCGTTGGTTGAATTTTGACGGGTTGCCATGAGTCAAAATGGATAACTGTTACTTATAAGTATACACATTGAGTCAAGGATACTATCTTTGTGTATATTATTAATAAGGAAATTTATGCCTTTTTCAGTTAATTGTTTGTTTACATCATGAAAAATTCAAGAAAATTTGATTCATCCAAAAGATCAATAATTGAAAAAAAGAAAAAAAAATTAGTAAATTCTGTTTCTCACACTCATACGCATGAGAGTAGTGATGTTTTAGTGTCTGCAGTAATTAGTCCTTATTTGTTGACGCATTTGCATCAGATTCTTCAGAAGTCTGAGTACTCCGCTAAGCAAGATGGAAGAAAATCTCATGCAGCAAATTTTGCTAAACTTAGAAAAGTTTTATGTTTAGATGCGCGAAGTATGGCAGATGCCTCAGCCAAGGAAATAAAAGATAGTGAGAATGATTTATCTATTAATAAATATAATCAACAAAATGTCGCATAAAGGAATAATCTATAGATATGAATTTAAAAAAAAATGCCTACTAATGCAGAAAAACTTTATGATTTGATAGCAAATGATCCTAGAAAGAAACAAAGTTTATTTCTTACCGCTCTAACTAATCCAAAGGCAGCTCTTGATAAAATTTTAGCAATTGGGAAAGAACTTGATATTGCAGTGACAAAAGAAGAGGTCATTGATTACTTAAGTACTATTGACGATGACGCGACAAAAATGTGGTTAATTAAGGCTCGAGGAGGTCTTTAGGAAAAGATTTCGAAGGGATTTCTTTTATAGTATTTGTTTTTATCCTTTTGTTATATCCGCCACCACCCGCTAAGGTCCAAAAAAACCAATAACTAGGGATTGCAAGAGCTGCAGCTATGAAAATTACTACAATTTGTTCTATTCTTTTCATATAATGATTTTATTCTACAAAATATTTTTTGGTAAATAAGTCTCTAATTTTGTAAATTCTCTTTTTTAAACAAGTGATTAGATTTGATAATATAAGCAAAATTTACTCTACTGATATTGTTTTAAAAGCTATTAATTGGGAAATAAAGAAGGGTGAAAAAGTTGGATTAGTAGGTTCTAACGGTGCCGGTAAATCAACTCAATTTAAAATTTTAACGGGAGAAGAAGATCAAACTGATGGAGTGGTAATCAAAGAAGGAAATCCTAAAATTGCTTACCTTAAGCAGGAGCTAGATTGTGATTTAAATCAATCTGTTAGAGATGAATTAGAAAGTTCTTTTAAAGAGATTCAAGTAGTTTCAAATAAACTTCAAGAGATTGAAAATAAAATGAAAACTCTAGATATTAACAATAATTCGCAAGAACTCGACCATTTAGTAAAGCAACTAGCAAAATATCAAGAGAAATTTGAATACTTAGGTGGCTATAAAGTGAAAGCAGATGTAGAAAAAATTCTTCCTAAACTGGGTTTTTCAATTCAGGATGCAGATAAATTGGTGGGAAATTTTTCAGGCGGTTGGCAGATGAAAGTAGCACTTGGAAAAATTATTTTGCAGAAACCTGATTTACTTTTGCTAGATGAACCAACCAATCATTTAGATTTGGAAACTATTTTTTGGCTTGAAGAATATTTATCCTCGCTAAAAATTGCAATTATGTTGATTAGCCATGATAGATATTTTTTAGATAAATTGTGCAAAAAAATTATATTTATAGATCAAGGCATATCTGAGACATATAATGGAAACTATTCTTTTTTTATTGATCAGAAATCTTTAAATGATGAATCTCGCAGTAAAGCGTTTCAGCTACAGCAAAAACAGATCGATATTCAAAAAAAATATATTGATCGATTTAGAGCTAGTGCCACAAGAAGTACTCAAGCGAAGAGTAGGGAAAAACAATTAAAAAAAATTCAGATTATTGATGCTCCTTTATCAAAATCAAAGAGTCCGATATTTAACTTCCCAGAATGTCCTCGATCAGGTAAATCAGTTCTCAGTATAAAAAATTTATCCCATAGTTTTGAGGATAAAATATTATTGTTGGATATAAATTTAAAGGTTAGTTCAGGTGAGAAAATTGCGATATTAGGACCTAATGGCTCTGGAAAATCAACTTTGCTTAAATTAATTATGAAAAGAATAGATCCTGAAATTGGAGAAGTAAAACTTGGTAAACATAACGTAATTATTAGTTACTATGAACAGAATCAAGCTGACGCTCTTTCTCTTGATGAAAAGGCTATTGATCTGATTTTTAAAAAAGCTCCTGAATGGTCACAAAAAAAAGTCAGAACATTTATGGGTGGTTTTGGTTTCTATAAAGATTCTGTTTTTAAATATGTTGGACAACTCAGTGGAGGAGAAAAAGCAAGATTAGCGCTAGCACTCATGATCATGACTCCAAGTAATTTCTTGTTGTTGGATGAACCAACTAATCACTTGGATTTGCAATCTAAGGAAAATTTAGAAGTTGCAATAAATAATTATAAGGGAACTGTTTTTGTTATTTCTCATGATCGATATTTCATATCAAGAGTCGCCAATAGAATTATAGAAATTAAAGGATCGCAATTAATATCTTATAATGGAAATTATGAATATTTTTTAGAGAAGCAGAATTCAAAAATTTCTTGATGAAGTTTATATTCCAAAAAATTACAAAAAAACGAACAATTTATTTCAAATAACTTTACATTCATCTAGGCATGATCACTTATTTAACTTTACATGTCTAATGAATTTTGTTTAATCTTCTATTACTGACCTTCGTTACTTTTTTCATGAAAAACTACGATTTAAAAAATAATAAATATTCTATTTGTGACCCTGTTGAAAAATATTTTGAATGTATTTCTGTTTGTGACATTTCTGATGGTATTTGTATATCAAGATGTGTAGAAAAACTAAGAGAATCCGAGAATTAAAAACTAATTTATTTATTTATTAGGTTACTCATATCTGTAGGCTTGACCTTTATTCTTATAATCTTATTACCTCTTTTTAGTGATATATTTATCGATTGATAAATTCCATTTTTACTGATAGCGCTAATTACATCAGAAGCATTTTCTATATCTTTACTACCAACTTGAAGAATTATGTCATTAATCAAAACACCACTTTTTTCTGCGGGACTTTTAGGCATAACGTAACCTACTTTTACAGAATTTTTATTATTTGAAAAGTTCATTTCATCAATAAGGCTGATACCAATCATTGGATGTATTACTTTCCCATCATTTATGAGTTGATAAGCAATTTCTTTTGCTTTATTAATTGGAATTGCAAAACTCAATCCTGCACCAGGTCCTGATCTTATTAGAGTATTAATACCTATTACATCCCCATTGCTATTTAATAGTGGCCCCCCAGAATTCCCTGGATTTATAGCGGCATCTGTTTGAATTAGTTCAAGTTTTTTATCATAAATACCTAATTGCGCCACATTCCTCTTAAGGTTACTTATTATCCCAAGAGTTACTGTATTTTCAAGCCCAAAAGGATTACCAACAGCAATTGCCCAGTCACCAACTTTTATTTTTGTTGAGTCTCCAAGGCTTGCTTTTGGCCAAGGTCCTTTACCCTCAAGTTTCACAATGGCTAAATCAGTAAAAAAGTCTTGTCCCACAAGTTTCCCAATTAATTTTTGGCCGTTTGTTAAACCAACAATTAACTTGTCTGATCCATTTACAACATGAGCATTAGTCATTACTAGACCATCACCAAAAATAAATCCACTACCTTGGCTTTGTTCTAGTTTTGTTTGACTTTCTTGGGGCAACTGTAATCCGAAAAATCTCTCAAAATATGGGTCAATAAATATTCTGGAATTATTTGAAAATTTTCTTCTTTTCACATACCTCTGCGAATCAATTGTCACGACAGAAGCACCTGTTTTTTCAACTGCTTTTGTAACAAAGGATTTTTTCGAAAATCTATAATTTTCATCAAGGTTTGTACTTATTATTGGTTTAGAAATGAAAATTTGGGATCCAATAATCCCTAAAAATATTGGCGAAGAAATTATTATTTTCCTTAAAAACTGTTTATTGATTTTAAATATTTTTATTTTTTGAAAAAACATTCAACTTTAACCTCCCTTTGAATAAATGATAACTACATTTAAAAAAAATAATTATTTTGCAAGAAAAAATTTTTTATTTAGCTAATTTTCTTTTTTTCGGGCTATCATAGAGATCATAATAAATATAAAATGTAAGATTAATGTCTTTGTTATTTCCAATTATATATTCAGCAGCACTTACTTATTTAGTCTGGAAAGCTTTTAAAGTTATGTCTAATGGTTGGAGAGTTTCCGATCAAAAACAAAAAAAATTCTATAATACTAACTTAAAACAGAAGAAATATACTATTCATCCAGAACTTTTAGATAAATCTGGAAATATTACTGAAGAGGAGTTGCTGACTGTCAGGTTTTCTAACGATAATGACTCCTCATTAGAAGAGAAAGGCTTCACAACTGACTAATTAAACTTTAATTATAAGGAAAAATCAATTGGAATTAAGAACAAAAATCGTATCTGCTGTTATAAGATCTCTTAAGTTACCTCCTAGATTCAGATTAAAGATGGTTAAGGAGGATCCTGTAAGACTTGAATTAACCCTAACTCCCTCTTATGGCAGGAACCCTATTATTGTTGGTTTAGTCGAATCATTAGATTTAGTTGCAAGAAGAGATAGTGAAGGAAGAATACCAAGAGATCTTCAAGGTACTTGGGATTGGACTGTTAGACATGGCAAGGTAAGTACAGGAGGTTGGAATCCCATGCTTAAGGAGGCTTTACAGACTATGTTTGAAACTGGATTGCCTGGGATAATATACGAAGAATTAACCGGTGATGAGTATAGGCCAGTTGATGGATTCAGACATATTAAATAATTCATAAAAAAATTTCATAAATCTAACCTTCAAACGTTAAGATAAAGTTATTTATTGAATGGTCAATTATGGATAATAAAAATCAACCAAGATTTGGTTTTGTAAATTTCGCTGAAACTTGGAATGGTCGTATGGCTATGATGGGAATATTGATAGGTTTAGGAACTGAAATAATTACTGGTCAAAGTATTTTAAGACAAATTGGTATAGGCTAAAATTTATATCTGATTTAGACTTCTTCAGCTTTAATTTCAATAGTTCTTTCGCCAGGATTATTTATTAATGTATCTTTATTATTATTCAAATCTTGGAAATCAAAACCACAATTCATACATTTATTATTTACGTTAAATGACAAACTCCCGCAATTGCTACAGGAATTTATTTTGGATTTAAGAGAATTAAAACTCAAAATTAAAACGATTAATAATAGTAATGGCACTAAAAGTAAAAGCAGTAAAAGATTGCCTATTATGTTTAATAAAAAATTAAATCCAAATATAGGAATAATTAATAAAAAAATTAGTAGGTAAGATACTGCCGTTTTATTACTCTTTAGAAAATAATCCATATTTTTCTTATTTAATTATTTTTTCTACGTTTTACTAATGTCATACTAGCAAGAACAACACTCCAGCATTGCCCAAAATACAAAATTACACCCAAAAGCCACACCCATAAAGTAAGAACTAGAAAACCCCCAATGAAACCATATGCTTGGAATCTTACACCAAGGGAAAGAATACTTTTACTTACTGCGAGATTTAGGGTGGTTAGTCCAATTCCAATTAGTATGGATCCTGGTATTAATGGTTTTAAGGGTACTTTTCTGCTTGGTAAAAGAGCTTGCAACAATAAAGCCATTAACGAAAAACCTAGAAGAGGTATCGCAAATTGGCCAACTTGTAAAAGTGGTAATTTTAGAAATAAGTTATAAATGAAATTATTTGAGTTTGATAGATTTTCTATTACTGTACTTGGGATCATCCTTAGGTTTGCACTTATTTGATCGAGTACCATTAAAAATCCTATAAAGAAAACTATGAAAAAAGCTTCAATTCTGTTTCGAAGGAATTTCGAGGCTTGTTCTCGCCAAGCAGCATTCTCTCTTTTAGAAGGAAGTTGATCCTCCCAAAGCCTATCAGAACCTCTTTGTAAAGATAAATATGCATTACCAGCTGTAAAAAGCAAAAACATTGCGCCTAAAATACCCGCTCCGAAACCTTGATCAATTAATTTAAATAAAGTTGTCTCAACTAAATCTACAACTGATGGAGGTAAAATTTGAGCAGCAACTGATATTATTTGTTGATCTAACCCTTCTTGTTTCCCAAGGAACCATGAAGCTATTGAAAGTGAGATCAGAAGTATAGGAAAAAATGATTGCAGTGTGTAGTAAGCAAAAGCAGCACTTAAATCAATACAATCTGATTTGCTCCATCTTTCACAAGCACCCCATAAACTTTTTATGATCCAGGTTGAGCTACGCTGCATATTAATTTCTTCAAATACTGTCAATTGATCTATCTTATTCTATCTAATAAAGCAATTTTTCAGACAAACATACTTTAAAAATGCAATTATTTCTCAAGTAATAAGTTGGCCCATGGTCTAAGGATTTTAATTTTGTCGGTCGTTCTACTCGCAATTAATGGAAAATTAACTTTGCTTAAGTCTTGTCCTGAAATTAATTTAAGGGGATCTATTTCTAACCAATCAATTGAACATTTAAGTTCTTCTAGTAAAAGCCAAGCTGCCGCAATATCCCAAATTTTAGGAGTTGATTCTATTGCCCCAAAAGTTTGTCCCATTGCTACACTTGTTAAATTCAAACTTGATACACCGAGAAGTCTAATTTTCCCAGGAAATATAGAATTTGGATTTTTTTGTAAAATTTTAATTGATCTACTACATAAAGACACGCATTCACTATTGTTGTTATTTTTATCTGCGTCTATTTTTTCATTATTGAGCCAAACACCTTGGCCTTTGATCGATACAAATTTTTTCTTTAATGTTGGGATTATCAAGAATGAAGATTGTGGTTTTCCTTCTACAAATCTAGCTACGGAAATAGACCAATATGGAATTCCTGCTGCGAAATTTGTTGTTCCATCTAGAGGATCAACGATCCAGTAAGCATCTGTTTTAGGAATTAACTTATCCCCTTCTTCGCTTAGAACCCCTTCATTTGGGGCTATTGAAGCTAATCCATCAACAATAGTTTTGTCACTCCATAAATCACAACTTGTTATCAAAGATCCATCTGATTTATTACTTGCAGTTATATTTCCAAAATCTTTTAATTGACGTTTACTAACCAATTCGAATAAAGAATCTAAATCATGTAATTGTTTTTCTGTTAAATTTTGTGATTTCATATTGTGAGATTACAAATAGATTTATTTCCATTTATTTTATTATTATCTCTCTCAGCACAATTTTTTTCTATTTCAAGGAAAGTTAATCTCTCCAATTCTCCTAGATTTACATTGTAACTATAAATAGCATTAATTTTTTTTGATTTAGCCATACTCAACTCATTTTGTCTTACCAGTACATCCTTTAAGGTAGATATTCCAACATCATATCTTAATCTTGATAATCTCAAAGACTCTTTTGTTGCTTTAATTTCTTTAAGTGAAGATATTATTTTTTCTTCATTTAATTTTAATTCTAAATATGCTTTACTAATTTTTGTTTTGAGGATATTTTTAAAATTTTCATAGGCATATTCTTCGGAACGAGATTCTGCTAAGCTTGATTTGTAAGAATTTTTATTTTGGCCACCATTAAAAATATTCCATGAAAAATTAAGACTAATAGTATTTGTATATGCAGATCCATATTCCTTTGGATCAATGACACTTGATATGGAATCACCTTTAGTAAACGCACTAGAGAATGTATTGCTTATGTATATTTTTGGTTTATTTGCAGCTAAAAAACTAATTGCTTGGATTTTTTTTATTTCTTTTTGTAGAGATATGTTTTTTAAGGAAAGATTTTTTTCTAAACCCTCATTAACATTTTTATTTAGACGAAAATTCCAGAATCCGTTTAATTTCTGCTCTTGTCTAATTTCGAAATCCTCTTTGATATTGAGTATTTCCATTAATGAAAGTTTATTTATTTTGTATTCAATCTTTTTTTTATTCAGAGATTGCTCATCTCTGGCTAGTTGTGCATCTGCTTCAAAAATTTCAAATTTTGTTCCAATGCCAGAATCATATTTTGACTTAGCATTATTTAAACTCATCAGAGACAAGTTAAGAGCGTTTTTTTTGTTTTCTATATCTTGATATGATTTTTGTAATTTGTGATATCTGACTTTTGCTTCTTGAATTAAATCTTTTCTTTTGATATCAAAATTGTTTTTTGCAATTTCGTAACTCTTCTTAGCTAATGAAATTTCTGAATCTCTAAGTGGATCTATTAAATCCCATCTAATGTTGATTGATGGATTGGCAGAAAATTGTGAAGTTTTTGTAGTTATTGAATTACTATTATAATTTTTCCCCGAAACGTATTTTGGTAAACCATTTGCCTGTAAATCGATTGATGGAAGTTTTTGTGAGATTTTGCTGGCAAGAGCAAAATTTGATGATTTTGCTAATGCTTGTAATGATTGAAGTTCAGGGTTTTTAAGAATAATTTTTTCTATTTCTTCGTAATAAATCAGTCTCTTAGACTCTTTATCTTCCAATACTTCATCTATATAATTTCTAGTTTCACTGAATAATGTTTGTTGAGGATAAACAAATAAAGCAAGAGGTATAAGTAAGATTGAGTTTATTATTTTACTAGACATGGCTTATTTGACTTTTGATATTTGATATCCCAATTAGATTATTAATAATATCATCTGCATCATCAAGAACGTGAATCTTGGTATGAAGTTGATTTTCAACATCACTTATTTTCTTATCATCTAAAAATAAATCTGTATTATGTTTTAACATAATTGATGGTATGTAAATACCCTCCCCTAAATCCTTGTTTTTTAGTCCATCAATTAAATCTTCTCCCGTTAATAATCCTGTAACTACTTGTTCTTGCCCCCAATAAATACTTGGTAATCCATATAGATTTATAGTAATGCCATCTATATAATTTAATTTTTTTACTGTTGGAATTAGAGCTTCATAAACTAATTTCCCTACAATCCAACTCACTTTTTTTTCTTTTTTTACTTTCTTCGGAAGATTATTTGTTTTTAAAGTTAATTCTTTAAGAAAACTTCTAATTGAACCTACCCCGTTCGATTCTTGGGGCATATTTTCGTATGTTTTATAACTTGGTAAATTTATACCAGCTATTAAATACCATTCATCAGCTAGCCAGCAAAAGCGAGTCCCAAGATTTTTCTGTAAATTTACTTGAATCTTCTCTACTTGTTGTATGGTTTTTATTGCATAATCCTTGTTGATAGATTTCAAACCATCATCTTCGGGCCTAAATTTTGTAAGTCCCACAGGTACAATTGCGACAGATAGAACTGTTTTTGAATCTTTTTTATAAAATTCAGCAAGTTCTAAAATCGACTTCTTGAGATTCTCTCCATCATTTAAATCTGGACATACAACAATTTGGGCATGTATCTGTATAGAATTTGCTTCAAACCAAGCAATTTGTTCCAGAATCTTGCCTGCTTGTTTATTTTTAAGTAATTTTTTTCGTATTTCGGGATTAGTTGAATGCACTGAAATAAAAAGTGGGGATAATTTTTGAGATGATATCCTTTGCCAATCTTCTTGTTTTAAATTGGTAAGTGTTAGGTATGATCCATATAAAAAACTTAATCTGTAGTCATCATCTTTTACATACAAGCTTTTTCTTTTGCCACTTGGTTGTTGATCAATAAAACAAAATGGACAATTGTTGTTGCATTGTTTTATTGAATCAAATAATGCATCTTTAAAATTGATACCTAAATTAGAATCCTGGTCTTTTTCAATAAATATATTATGAATTTTTTTATGTTTGTCTAAAACAGAAATATTCAAAGTCTCTTCACAAATAAGGATCTGATAATCAATTAAATCTCTTGGTTTTTTACCATTAATGCTTACAAGTGAGTCCCCTGGTTCAAAGCCAATTTCTTGGGCAATAGAACCATCTTCTATACTTTCAATTTCTGCTGGATCAATTCTAAAAGTAATGTCGGGAACCATAAGATTGTTCGATTCTTCTTTGTAATCAATTTCTTTCCACACAATAAGTGTCCAACAATTAGCTTTATTTTTATTTTAAACTTATATATGACTCAAAGTGTATTAAATAATTTTAAAATGAATTAAATACTTATTTAAAAATAGTCCTTTGATTTATTAAAATATGTCATTCGCAGTTTTTAAAAATACGAATTAAATTTATTAAATAGTTTTTGAAGTTTCGATTCCTTGGAAGAATTAATTACAAAAAATTTAGATGCTAAAGAAAGATTGGAACATGGTTTTCATAATGATTTAGATGTTCATAATCCTATATTTTTTTCAAATCCTTTTGCTTTAAGACTTTGGTCGTCTTTTTTTGTGATTTTGCCAATTTTTGTTCAAGCACCTTGGGTTAGGCATGAACCAATAAGTGCTCTTTGTTTTACTTTTGTAATTCTTTTAGTGGCATTTGTTTGTTTAAAACAGGAATCAAATAAATATTTTATTGTTAGTTCAATATTACTTGGCGTATCAGGTAGTTGGCTTGGAGGATCTTTGTTTTGGGGGTGGTTAAGTCCATATCCTATTCTACATATTCCTGTTGAAGCAGTAGCAATGCCTGCGGCCTTAATCGGACTTAATACCAAATGGAAAATAGGTTCAAGTTTTTATTTAGCATCTTTATTTGGAACTGCAGTTACTGATATTACAATATTTTTAACTGGCATAATGGATCAATGGAGGGCGGTAATAACTGCAGATTCCAATACTGGCCCAACAATACTTCAAAAAACATCAGAAAATTTAATTCAAATTAAATCTTTTTCTATTATCGTTTTGGTCGCATTATTACTTTGGCTTATTTCAAAAGAAATTCTAAATTCTGCAAGTATTAATTCAACGGGCGGCAAAGCTCTCTTAGTCTCTAGTTATGTAATTCAAACGACATTAATTGTCGATGGTATTTTTTTTATTCTTGCAATTATTCAACCAACTCTTAGTGGATTGGTTTAATGTTGAGACCACCGTTTTCACAAGAACCCATATCAATTGATAAGTGGGATGTAATTGTCATAGGTGCTGGAGCCGCAGGATTAATGACTTGTCTGGAATTACCCTCAAATTTGAAAGTTCTCCTGTTAAACAGGAATACAAGTAAGGCATCTTCTAGCAGATGGGCCCAAGGAGGAATAGCATCTGTAGTAAGACCAGATGACTCTTTTGATCTGCATGCTGAAGATACCTTAAAAGCTGGTGATGGTTTATGCGATTTGAAAGCTGTCAAAATGCTTGTTAAAGAAGCTCCTAAATGCGTTCAAAGATTACAGAATTTAGGTATGATTTTCGATCACAGTTTCGATCAATTAGCTACTACATTAGAGGCGGCTCATTGTCGTAGAAGAGTTTTACATGTCAAAGATCGTACTGGAAGGGCATTAGTTGAGGTTTTAGAAGATCATGTTGAAAATAAGACAAATATACTGCATTGCAGAGGTGTAAGAGTTACAGAATTATTTATAGAAAATTCGGAGTGTAAAGGAGTTCAGGTACTTGATGGATCTAATCTTTATTGGATCACTTCTAGAGCTGTTGTTTTAGCCACAGGGGGTGGTGGCCATTTATTTACTAATACTACAAATCCTACTCAATCATCTGGAGAAGGGATTGCCCTTGCTTGGAAAGCTGGTGCAGCTATTGAAGATTTAGAGTTTATCCAATTTCATCCTACTGCATTGAAATTTTATGGAGCTCCATGTTTTCTAATATCTGAAGCACTCAGAGGAGAAGGCGCCATTTTAGTAGATAAGAATGGTGAAAGCCCAGTCAAAAACTTGAAGGATAAGGATTTGGCTACGAGGGATCAAGTTAGCAGGGCGATAATGAAAAATATGCAAGAGAATAATATTGATCATGTGGGTTTAGATCTTAGATATATTGATCCGGAAAAGATTGTCGAAAGATTTCCAACAATCTTAAGTCGATGCCAAGATTATGGTGTTAATCCCCTTAACGAAATTATTCCTGTTGCACCTGCAGCTCATTATTGGATGGGCGGTGTTAGGACAGATTTAAATGCATCTTCAACAACTAAAGGTTTATATGCAGTTGGAGAAGTTGCTTCTACAGGAGTGCATGGTGCGAATCGATTAGCAAGCAATTCACTTATGGAGTGCCTTGTGTTTGCAAGAAAGATGTCATCAATTGTTTTGAATAGTCCTTTAGTGAGTATGAAATCTCAAAGGTCAATTAAATCATTCGATATCCATGATCCTGCGGAAGACTTTATTGCAGAAATAGTTTTCAAGATTGATGAATTAAGAAAGTTATGTTGGTCAAATCTAGGAGTATCTCGAAATAAAGAAAATATGATTGTCTTTCTAAAGAATATTCAAGATGATATTCATACACTTAAAAAGAATGCTTTATTGAACAGTCTTGAAAAACTTAAAATTGACCAACAAATTAGGCTGAATGAACCTAATAGAAGAGGACTTAATCTTTTGCTTGATTTGCAGAATAGACAAATAACTACTGCTACTTTGATAAAAGCTTGTCTTTTTAGGGAAGAGAGTAGAGGGGGGCACTATAGAGATGATTTCCCAGCAAAAAGTAAAAATTGGGAATGCCATACTAGACAACAATCAAATAAAAAAATACAAAAAATATGGATTAAAACCTAGTGTCTCCCTCATAACCAGTCATTATTGCTAAATCATTTAAATCACGAGTCCCGCTATAAATTTCATCGTTAATTTCCCATGAAGGGAATCCATCAATTTCTTTTGATCTACATAATTCGTACTGATTATTTTTACCATCTTGAGCACATTCAATAACTTTTAATTCTTTGACCGCTTGTTGTCCAAATAATTGTTTTTGATCGTGGCAATGTGGGCACCAATATGCGCTATACATAATAAAATTGTTTTCTCTTAAAAATTTTGCAAATTCTACTTTCTGAGGAGAGCTTGATGTTGTTACTGCCGGGGATGTTTTTTCAATAGGACTTGAAACATCTTTTGCATTAGAAGGGTCAACATTAGATGACCAAATTAAGCCACCAAGTAAAACACTTAAGGCTACTATGAAACCTCTAAAAATCATAGGTTCTCTACTTTCAAACTTTGCTCCAATCATAGAAATTATAAAGATAGAAAACGATAAAATTGCTGA
>FUFK010048705.1_pt1 | contig 17567 bp, 18 predicted proteins | sample 1021851 | NCBI WGS metagenome assembly FUFK01 (sample SAMEA51879418, study PRJEB19060) | metagenome | reverse complement strand
GCATTATCAAATATTGGAACTGAATTTTCAGTTAAAGTAATTGGTTCTTTATTTAAATAGCCTTCTGAATATTCTGCAGGTTTAGAAAATTTAACAAAAACTTTTGTGTACTCAGGTGAAAACATGTTGATAGTAAAATAATCACTTTGATTCATTAAATTAAAAGTAACACTTTTATTATCTATACCTACACCGATCAATGGTGGATCCATACTTACTTGGGTTATCCAACTTGCAGTCATACCATTGAACTCTCCATTAGCGTGACTTCCAATTATGCCTAGTGGACTAGGAATCTTCCAAGTTGCTACATTAATACTTTCTGGTGTCAGATCATCCATTTAAAAACAACTTTTAATAAATTTTATAGTTTCTATATCTAACGGGATTGCTATAGACAGTTCAGTAACGTTACAGTTCTTCCAGTCTTCAAGCTTTTCTTTTATTCGTTCTTTAGAACCAACAAGGGTTAAGTCATCAAGCAATTCATCAGGAAAAATTGATTCTGCTTCTGCTTTTTCACCTTTTAGATACAATTCCTGAATCTGTGTAGCGATTTNCTCATAGCCATATTCACACATCAAATTAAAATAAAAGTTTTTATCTTTTGCTCCCATACCACCAACATACAGTGTGTAATTGTTTCTAGCAGGTGCGAGATATGCATCCCTTTCGGATTCATCACAAACTTTTGCAAATACTGGAGCTGATATTTGAAATTTTTCTTTTTTGTTTGCATCACCTGATTTTTCAAAACCTTTTTCTAAAAATTGATTAAAAAATTTATCCCCAAGGGTTGGTGAATACATGAAAGGAAGCCACCCATCTGCAATCTCAGCTGTTAGTTCAATATTTTTTGGGCCAATAGCTGCAAGATATATTGGAATGACGCTTCTTAAAGGTTGCTCAATCAGCTTTAATGGCTTTCCTAAACCAGAAGCATCATCTCCATTGTATGGTAAGTTGTAATACTCTCCTTCAAAAGATGTTTTATCTTCTCTTCGTAATATATCTCTAACTATTTGAACATATTCTCTTGTCTTCTTTAATGGTTTACCATAAGCGACACCATGCCAACCTTCAACAACTTGAGGACCTGAGACCCCAATCCCCAGTCTAAACCTGCCACCTGAGAGTTTATCTAAAGTAGCTGCNGTCATTGCAGTCATTGCAGGAGACCTACCAGGAATTTGCATGATGCCAGAACCTAGGTTTATATTTTCTGTTAATGCAGCAAAATATGAAAGTGGGGTGACTGCATCATAACCATAAGCTTCAGCTGTCCAGATGCAAGATATACCTATTTCATCTAATTCTTTAATTAAGGATTTTTCACTCGATATATGAGGTCCAAAATANCCAACATTTACACTTACTTCCATATTTATAGGATACTATAAATCTACTTCAATAAATTCATCATGAGTTATCAAAATGTGCATTTTGATATCATGACTTTCAGATGGAATTTCATTTACTAAATGATCTTTATCTGTAATACCAATAAATGTTGCATTTAAATGTCGAGATAAAAGCTGATCATATATACCCCTACCCCTGCCAAGCCTAGTACCTTTTTTATCAAAACCTATTCCAGGAACTAGAAAAATATCTACTTTATCAATTATTTTTAAATTAATAGGCTGAAAAACATTAAAGATGTTTTTCTCGAGTGGACCCTCATAAATGCATATTTGCATTTCCCCTTCTTGATGGCATGTAGTTGCTAAAACTGACTGACCCTTCAGATGCATATTTATGTTNAGCTCATTTTCAAGAGGTATATAAGTACAGACAATCTTATCTTTGATTACATTTTGTAGGTTATCAATAACCATCTGAGAATAATCAGCATTGACCATTGAAATTTTTTTTAGTTTCGTTCTTAATTCAATTTTTTCTAACATAATTTATTATCTAGATAGTTCTACATTACACTTACAACATGTTGAAGAACAAATTACTTACATGGTTCAATTTATTAATCATGGGTATTTACACAATTCCGGTTGCCTACTCAATTTGGTTTGTAGGTCTTTTTAATAAATTTACAAAAGCTAAATACTATATAGCTCAAAGCTGGACGATTCCTTGGATGTGGGCTGCAAGATCGAAAGTAACATTGATTAAAAATTTCGACTATAAAAAAAATCAACCATATGTCGTGATATCAAATCACTTATCTAATTTAGATCCAATGATGCAATTTAGATATCTTAAAATAAAGTGGGTGTTTATGGCTAAAAAAGAAGTGTATAAACTCCCCTTCTTTAGGACAGCAGCAAAATCATTTAATTTTATTAAGGTTGACAGATCAGACAAAAATGATCGTAAAAGCATAAATGAACAAGCAAAAGTACTATTTAAAAATGGTTGGTCTCTGATGGTTTATCCGCAAGGCACTAGAGCTAAAGCAGATAATTTTTTACCATTTAAAAGTGGTGCATTCCATATAGCTCTAGATAACAATATACCAATACTCCCAGTTGTAATTGCAGGAACAGGCGACATATGGCCAAGAGGTAGTAAGTTCATGAAAAGCGGTAAAGCTATCATCAATACTTTAGAACCAATTGATGTTTCACAATATTCAAAAGAATCAATTGATCAACTAGTATTAGATACTCAAGAGAGAATGTCAAAAGTATATAAAGAATTAACTGCTTCGATAAAATAATTAAAAACTTACAATAAAATTATGAACATTATCATTGCTGCATTATCAATATTTTTACTTAGATTATTAGACCAAACACTGGGAACTCTTAGGTTGCTGTATGTCAATAAAGGTAAGCCAGGTTTAGGTGCAATTCTAGGGTTTGTTGAATCAGCAATTTGGGTTGTTGCAATTTCAAGAGTTATTCAAGATCTAAATGATCCACTTTTAATTTTTGGTTATGCACTAGGGTTTGCTGCAGGAACTATTGTGGGATCNTACATAGAATCATCAATAGCTATTGGTGATGTAGTCGTAAGAATATTCACTTCCGAAACAGATGAAAGTGTGAAATTATCTAATGAATTAAGAGATGCTGGTTTTGGCGTAACAGTAATTAATGGAGAAGGAATGCAAGGTGAAGTTGCTATATTGTGGTGCGTTACACCTAGAAAAAAACTTAAAAAAGTTATTAATTTAGTTGAAAAAGTTTGCCCAGAAGCATACCTAACAACAGAACCTACAAGTCCGACAAAATTAACTGGAAATAGAAAGTAGCTTAAAGCCCCTTTTCAAATTCATCCTCAAATGAAACTCTTTTTCGATTTGAAGACTTGCCACCATTTTTAGGTTTTCTCTCGCCTCTGTTATTTCTATTATTGGATTTGTTTCTTGGAGGCCTTCGATCATTAGATTTATTATTCCCATCTCCTACAGCATCATCAGGTACTTCAAGATCTTCGACAGGTGAAAGACTTACTTTACCATTTTCAATGGAATCTACTTTGACTTTTACCTTATCTCCTACTGAAACAACAGCTTCTGTATTATTTACACGTTTTGATGAATGAAATTTTGACACATGTAATAGACCATCTCTACCTGGCAATATATTTACAAAAGCACCATAAGTAGCAACGCTAACTATTTCACCATCGTATTCAGCACCAACTTCAGCTTCTGGAGGATCAATAATCATCATTACCATTTCTTTACCAGCAGCTATAGCTTCTTCTTCTGTTGAACCTAAAGTTAAAATACCATCATCATCAATTTCTACAGAACATCCTGTTTCTTCTTCAATTTTCTTGATATTCTTTCCCTTTGGACCGATAACTTCACCAATTTTATCTTTTGGTAATTCAATAGTTTCAAGTCTTGGTGCATTACCAGAAAGACTTTCTGCAGGTTCAGCAATTGTATCCTCCATAATGTCAAGTATATGATGTCTCGCATCCATAGCTTGATTTAATGCTTTTCTTAATACATCTGCAGGAAGACCTTCAATTTTCATATCTAATTGCAATGCAGTTATCACATTTCTTGTTCCTGCAACTTTAAAATCCATATCTCCAAGAGCATCTTCCGCACCCAATATATCCGTAAGTGTAACGTAGGTGTCATCTTTAGAAATTAATCCCATAGCAATACCTGCAACATGTTCTCTGATAGGAACACCTGCAGCCATTAGCGACAAGCTAGATGCACATACAGAAGCTTGAGAAGTAGATCCATTGGATGAAATTGCTTCACTTACAACTCTAATGGTGTATGGAAAGTCAACTTTTGGTGGAACAACAGGTACTAATGCTTTCTCGGCTAATGCACCGTGTCCAATCTCTCTCCTCTTTGGACCTCTCATTGGATAAGCTTCTCCAGTTGAATATGGAGGGAAATTATAATGATGCATATATCTTTTTGATGTTACTGTATCAATAGTATCTAGCATTTGTTCAAGCCTTGACATACCTAAAGTTGTAACATTCAAAACCTGTGTTTCTCCTCTTAAAAATAATGAAGAACCATGAACAGTTGGAAGTAAGTTTATCTCAGCAGATATATTTCTAATATCAGTTGGGGTTCTTCCGTCTAATCTAGCACCACCACTTAAAACTCTATCTCTAACTGTGTTTTTAACGATCGACTTAAAAGCTAATTTAATTGCTTTAGTATTGTCATCTTCTTCATCTAAGAACTTCTCTACAGCTTGCTCTTGAAGCTCACTTTGTTTTTCACTTCTTTCAGCTCTATCTGTTATAGCCATTGCTGTTTCAATATCTGAGCCAAAAGCTTCACTAATTTGTGACTTTAGTTCTTCTGAGTAATCTTCAATAATAGGCCAGTCGATCTCAGGTACATCTCTCTTAGCAACTAATTCTTTTTGAGCTTCTATTAATTTCGAAATAAATTCCTTAGACATATCAATACCATCTGCAACAATATTTTCTGAAGGTGCAGCACTGCCTTCATCAATTTTGGCAAAGGCATTGTCTGTTGCACCTGCTTCAACCATTACGATATCTATTTCACCTTTAGGATTTAAACTTCCTGCGACAACCATATCGAATACTGAATCTTCCAATTCAGAATTTGTAGCCTGAACTACCCAGTTGTCATTGATTAAAGACATTCTTACTGCTCCAACTGCTGACTCAAGTGGAACTCCTGCAAGTTGTAGACCTAATGATGCAGCATTAAGNGCTAAAATATCGTATTCATTTTCATTATCAACACTCAAAACTGTTGCNATAATTTGNGTTTCACATCTAAANCCATCTTTAAANGAAGGTCNNANNGGTCTNTCTATTANNCGACANGCTAATATAGCTTTNTCNGTTTGCCTNCCNTCTCTTCTGAAAAATCCTCCAGGAATTTTTCCAGCGGAATACATTCTNTCTTCTACATCNACTGTNAAAGGNAAAAAATCAATNCCATCNCTNACACTTTTNTTAGCAACTGTTGTNACTAAAACTGTNGTNTCACCTGANGTAACNACTACNGAACCAGGTGCTTGCAGAGCTAATTTACCTGTTTCAAATCCAATNTCTGCNTTACCAATATNNACTTTTACATTATCNATCGACATATAACCTCTTTCNTGACCAAGGTTATTAATTGTCAGCTTTCAANAAAAGCTCTCAATTAACAACGCAAGGTCNANTTTATTATCTTCTTAAGCCAAGNTTNTCTATAANATCACGATATCTTTGNACATCNTGNTTNTGNANNTANTGAAGNANTCTNTTTCTTTTACCAACAAGCATTAATAATCCTCTTCTTGTGTGGTGGTCTTTTTTATGTGTTTTCAAATGATCTGTTAAATGATCGATTCTATTACTCAATAAAGCAACCTGAACTTCAGCAGAACCAGTATCTGTATCGGATTTACCGTATTCTTTTATAATTTCTTGCTTTGTTTTCATTCGAGATAATAATAGTAGCTGCTATATCTAATGTGAGATTATTTAATTTTTATTAATATCTTCAATATCTTTAGATATTTGTTGAGTTAATTCATCAATACTTGAGAATTTTATTTCATCTCTTATAAATTTTTTAAAATGTACTGTTAAATCAGCATCGTAAATATCGTCATTAAAATCAAAAATATGTACTTCTAAACTTTGCTTGGTCCCTTCAGATACCGTAGGTTTATATCCGATATTCATAATTCCTTGATAAAGATTTCCATTTAAGAGCACGTCTACTTTGTATACTCCATTTTTGGGTATTTGAATACTCTTATCAATGTTCAAATTTGCAGTAGGAAATCCTATCTGAGAACCTCTTTGATCACCTTTGATAACAATTCCTGTTAAAGAATACTCATAACCCAAAGCTTCATTAGCCTGTTCAACAAAACCTTCACTCAAAAATGACTTAATTAATGTTGAAGATATTTTTTCATTGTTGTGTTCATAATCAGGAATAGTATGTACTGAATCTTCACCAAAATATTTAATTAAGTAATCTACGTCACCCTCACGGTTTGCACCAAATTTAAAATCATTACCTACATAAATATTTTTAGCTTTCATATTGTTTTTTAACATCTCACAAAAAGTTTTAGGTGAATACTTCATTACATGTTCAAAATTAATAAATACTAAATTACTAGGTTCAAATTTTTTGAATAATTCAATCTTCTCATTATTAGTTGTTAGTAACATATGTTCATTATTGAAGTATTTTTTTGGAAGTATATCAAAAGTAACTATTTGAAATAAATTACTTGATTCTTTTGTATATTTTAATAGTTCCTGATGGCCTAAATGTACTCCATCAAATCCACCGATACACACAGCTGCAATATCATCATGAATATAATTGTCGGAAGTAAAATTTTCATATATTCTCATAAGAGTACTTTTTCTGGTTTGTAATATTTTTCATTAAAAGGTTTATAAATTGCCACAATATTGCTCTCGATAGATATTATATATTTTTCTTCATTTGAAAACATATTTCTAGGTAGAAGTTGACCATTCTTAATTGTTTCATGCATTTCCACATCTAGTTCAATTTTTGGCAGATTAATAACTTCTGCCCAATCTAAGGACATTATTTTTGAGTTGTGATTTATAGCTTCGACATTTGTATTTAGACTTTTATGATCAATATTTAAATTACCAACGGCTGTCCTTGTAAGAGTATCTACTATTGCATAAGTATTCAGATACTCACCTAATTGTTGAACAATGCTTCTTATATAAGTTCCCTTGCTAACAGTTATCTCAAAAGTGACTTTATTATCTAATACTTCTAACAATTCTGTTCTTTCTACAAATATTTTTCTATCAGGAATTTCTACATCTTGATTTTGACGTGCATATTTATATAATCGTTTTCCTTTTACTTTAATTGCTGAATAAATTGGTGGAGTCTGGATAGACTCGCCAACCAAATTAGTAAGAAATTCTTGTATTTGAGGTTTCAACTGTTCTGCACTTAAATCATCATGTTTTGTAATTTCTGAGTCAACATCAAGAGTTGGAGAAGAGTAACCTAATAATGCGATTACTTTATATGTTTTATTTGTGTTATCTATGTAATCAAATAATTTTGTATACCCATTAGTAGCAAGAAGCATTAAACCATCTGCGTTTGGATCTAAGGTACCTGAGTGACCTACTTTTTTAAATTTAAAATTTTTTTTTAATTTAGTACATAGATCTTGAGAAGTCCATGTTTTTGGTTTGTCTAATAGATAAAAGTTAGACTTGTGACTTAATTGCATTCTTAACTTTATTTTTTATTTCTTCCATACTTAAATTTGTAGAAAATCCAGAAGCTGCTTTATGTCCACCGCCACCAAATAGTGAAGCAATCTGTTGAACATCTAATTCATTGCGAGACCTTAAGCTTCCTTTAAATGATTTATCTTGCTGCTCTTTTAACAATAAAGCCACACTTGATTCTTTCACCAATCTAATAGAATCAATTAAAAAATCTGTTTCAGAAGATTCAATGTTGTAATTGAGATAATCTTCTTGTAAGACATAGGAGACAACTAATTCTTCTTCTTCGTGTAATTCAATTCTGTTTAACACTTCACTTTGTAGCTTGATTGCATTCATAGGAATAGACCCATAAATGTTATCGCTTATACTTGTAAGCTCAGCACCACTTAACATTAGTTTTGATGCAATTTCAAATACTTCATTATCTGTATTTGAATATTGAAATCTACCTGTATCGGTGATTAATCCTGTCATAAGGCAATTGGCGATAATTTTATCAATGTCAATGTTTGCAGAAAGAATTTCTCTGAATAGTACTTGTGTAGTACTAGCCGCTTTTGAATCAATTACCTGAATATCGCCAAAAGAAGGATTGATATGGTGATCTACAACAATGACTCTTTTAGCATTTAATGCTAAATCTTCTAAATCACCAAGTCTTTCTGAGCTTCCACAATCAAAAACATATATATTGTCATAATTTTCTTTTGGCTTATCCATAATTAATTCAATGGGTAAGTGATTTAAATTAGAGGGAACGTTACCTTTNATATCAAAAGAGACATCGGAATCTATGCCTTTGCTGTCCAGTATTAATTTAAATGCTAAGGCAGAACCCAAAGCATCGCCGTCAGGGTTTATATGGCCTGTAATTAAATTAGAAGAATCTTTAATATCTTCAAAAAGTTTACTCATTCTCAATAGTCCTATCTAACAGTTCGTTGATTCTTAGAACATTATTAAATGTACTATCAACTTCAAAAATGATTTTGGGTACATTTTTTGTTGTCATTTCTCTAGCTAATACTTTTTGAATCTTTGTTCTATTTTTCTCAAGTGCAGTTTTTAAAGAGCCTTCATTACCATCAAGTGTTGAAACAAATACCATTGATTTCTTTAGATCTGGTGAAGTAGAAACATGAGTAATAGTTGCTTTGTTTAGGACTGGATCAGAATTTCTTAAAAGTGCGCTTGAAATAATTTTTTGAATGAGGGGGTTTATTCGATTTATTCTTCCACCACGTGTTTGATTACTCATCGTTTTTTTCTAAACTTCTACTTCTCCAAGTATCTCTATTGTGTCGCCTTCTTTAATATCTTTATAATCTGAAAGACCAATACCGCACTCAAGACCTTCGTTAACCACTTCAACATTGTCTTTAAATCTTCTTAGTGAAACAATGGTGCCTTCATAGATTACTACACCGTCTCTTAGCAGTCGTGCCTTTGCGTCGAGTTCTACTTTACCTTCAGAAACTACAGAACCAGCAACTACACCAACTTTTGGTGCACGGAATGTAGTTTTAACTTCAACCATTCCAATAATTGCTTCTTCAGTTTTTATAGTCATTTGTCCAAGTACCGCTTCAGAAATATCGTCTAGCAATTCATAAATAATGTTGTATGTTCTTACGTCAATACCCTTGCTTTGAGCCATGTTTCTTGCCTGGCTATCAGGTCTTACATTAAAACCAATAATAAGTGACTCTGTAGCACTGGCTAAATCAACATCAGACAATACAATTCCCCCTACTGCTGAGTGAACAACTTGGATATTTACATCATCTGTTGCTAGTTTGTTTATACCATCTTTAATTGCTTCAACTGAGCCATTGGTGTCAGCTTTTAAAATTACATTTACTGTATTTAACTCACCTTCTTGTAAAAGTTTCATCATGTCACTAACTCGTGACTCAACTGAAAATGATGAGTTGTCATGCTCTTTTAATTTAGTTTTATTTTCTTCAGCTTTTGCCTTAGCCTCTTTTTGATTTTTAACAGCAACAAATTGATCGCCTGCAGTTGGTGATTCATCCCAACCTATAATATCTATNGGAGAACCTGGTTCTACAGACTTTACTGTTTTATTATTATGATCAAACATTGACTTCACTCTACAAAATGCCTGACCAGCATAAAGAAAATCACCTTGTTTTAGAGTACCTCTTGTAACTATTACTGTAGCAACATTACCTCTACCAACTTCCATACGTGACTCAACAATATACCCAGAAGCATTTGTATTATAATTTGCTTTTAGTTCTTCTATTTCTGCTACGAGTGCAAGTGTTTCAAGCAAATCATCAACTCCATCACCTTTAAGTGCGGAAACTTCAACTACAGGTGTATCTCCACCTAAGTCTTCAGAAATTACTTCATATTTTGTGAGCTCAGCTTTAATCATAGATGGATTAGCTTCAGGTAGATCACACTTATTTATGGCGACAACTATAGGTACATCTGCAGCTTTTGAGTGGTTGATCGCTTCAATAGTTTGAGGCATTACTCCATCATCAGCAGCTACTACTAAGACAACTATATCAGTGACATTTGCACCTCTTGCTCTCATTTGTGTAAATGCTTCGTGACCAGGGGTATCAATAAAAGTAATTCCTGACTCCCCAGTATCTACTTTATAAGCTCCAACGTGTTGTGTTATACCACCAGCCTCACCATCTGCAACTTTTTCATTTCTTATATAATCCAACAAGCTAGTTTTACCATGGTCCACATGACCCATAACTGTAATTATTGGTGCTCTTAAATTTAATTTATCTGGATCGTCTTCAAAATCTTGAAATTCAATAATATCTTCTCTTGAAATTGTTACTTCATCTATCAAATCAGGAATTAGATTGTACTTTTCAAAAAGCTTTTCTATATCACTATCATCTAATGGTGTATCTATAGCTTTCATTATTCCTAGACCCATTAAATCACCAACAATTTGTGTGGCTTCAACTTCTATAAGTGAGCTAATTTTTNCTGGAGATGAATTCCTGGAAACTTCAATAATCTGTACATCATCTTCGACAACTTCTTCAGATTCAGCTTCTGGTTCATCCTGAATAGCCTCTTCTTGCTCAGAGACCTCCTCAGTTTCAACTTCAGGTTGATCTTCTGGCATCAAAGCTAATTTAACTAATTCTTCTTCCTCTTCAGTTAAACCAGATGATGCAGTTTTTACTTCTATACCAAGCTCTTTTGCTTGATGCAAAATGTCAGCTGATGCTAAATCAAGTTCCTTTGCGATTTGATGAATTCGCTTTTTAGCCATTTACTCTTCCTCTTTTGACGCACTCTCTTCTTCGTCAGATTCCTCTATTTGTGGAGAGTCTCCAAGTCCTTCTATATCTATTTTATATCCAGTTAANTTTGCAGCTAANCGAGCATTTTGGCCTTCTTTTCCTATTGCTAAGGAAAGTTGACTATCTTTTACAACTACTCTTGCTGTTTTTAAATCTTCATCAATTTCAACTTCNTCAATATCAGCAGGCCCAAGAGCTTCTTTNATNAACCTTACTTTGTCTTCTCTCCATTCAACAACATCNAGTTTTTCTCCTCGTAGTTCATTGACTATCTGCCTTACACGATTACCTCTAGAACCAACACATGCACCNTTTGGNTCAACATTAGGATCATTAGAGAAAACTGCAATCTTNGTTCTACTNCCNGCTTCTCTTGCTATTGCTCTAAGTTCAACAGTACCATCAGTTAGTTCTGGAACCTCTAATTCGAGCATTCTTTGGACAAATTCAGCTTTACTTCTGCTTACGATAATTGGAATACCTTTAGCATCTTCNCTTACTTCAGTNATTAAAGCTTTGACTCTATTNCCTCTTTCNAGACGCTCGAATGGTACTCTTTCACCAGATGGAATNACAGCTTCTGCATCTTGTAGNTCCAAAATTGTTTGATTAAATCTAGGATCAAATTGAGTTACNATTCCAGTAATAAGTTCNCCCTCTCTGCCNATATANGCATCTAAAACAGTAGCTCTTTTTGCATCACGAATTTTTGTAGTCATCATTTGCTTGAAGGATTGTGCAGCTATTCTTCCAAATTCATCTTCATCAAGCTCTACTTTCCACTCTTCAATAACGTTTCCTTCATTATCTAATTCTTGNGCGTAAATTAATACTTCACCACTATCTGGATTTAATGTTACTCTTGCTTCTTCTGCTGCCCCAGGAATCCTCATATATGCAGATCTAAAAGCAGACACTAAAGCTTCATACATACTTTCTACAGCAACACCCTTATCCAGTGCTAAAGATTCAATTGCTTGTTTGCTATCACTTCCTAATTTCATAATTATCCCTTTACTCTTTCTTTAAATTGTTTAAATTCTATTTTTGCGTTCTTAATGTTTGAAAAACTTATTTCAATTTCAGTTATCTCTGTTTTTAAAACTATATTTTCTTCTCCAACTGAAACNAGGTCTCCTTCAAATGTATATACATCATTTATCGGATCAAATAATTTAACTTTTATTAACTCTCCTATTGAAAGTTCAAAATGCCTAAAGGATTTAAGTTTTCTTTCAATTCCTGGACTTGAAACAATCATATCGAATGAGCCTTTTTCGAACCCCAGATCTTCGACTAATCTATTTAATTGTCTATTTAATCTTGTAGTGACGTCGATATTTACATCTTCAACGGAATATATAAATACTTCAATTTTTGAAATATTTGGAAAATTGACAATGTTAAGATCATAAAGCTCTAAATTTTCATCTTTTAGATATGAGTCAATTTGTTGTTGGATTTCGTTTTCAGAAACCATAAAAACCTCCTCATAAAAAAAAGCGGGTTTGACACCCACTTTACGTAGCTAAATTGTCAATCTCAATTATATCAAATATAGAAACTTATTAAAAGGGATTTTTAATAAGCTTTTGAGAAAATAGCTAATTTTCCTTGAGTATTTTCGTTATTTATAGCTTTATCTGTTTTTTCTTCGTCTAAAACGTAACACCTGAGCGTAGCTTTGGTTTCTGCTTTAACTTTATCTTCGTCATCACTATTTTCATCCCAAAAACATGTAACAAAACCTGGATCTCCATTAAGTGCACTTATAAGGTCTTCATATGAATCTACATGTACTGTATTTTCTTTACGAAAATTCTTCGAAGATTCAAGTAAATTGTTATGGATATTATCTAAAGTTTCAGAGACTTTAGTACCAACATCATCGAAATTAACATTGAATTTTCCATCAACACCATCTCTTCTTGAGAAAACAACTGTTTTATTTTCAACATCTCTTGGTCCAATTTCAATTCTTAATGGCACGCCCTTTAATTCCCATTCATTAAATTTAAATCCTGGAGATATATTATCCCTATCATCTATATAGACTCTGAAACTTTTTCCTAATTCTTCTCTGATTTTATTCGTTGCATCTAATACTGATCCTTTAGAATCCTCGTTAGGTGTAATAGGAATAATTACAACCTGGTGTGGTGCTAACTTAGGAGGCAAATTTAAACCCTTATCATCTCCATGAGCCATTATTATCATGCCAATCAATCTAGTGCTGACTCCCCAGCTAGTTTGATAAGGATGTTGTAAATTATTTTCCTCATCTGAAAATTGAATTTCAAAAGCTTTTGAAAAGTTTTGCCCTAATTCGTGTGAAGTTCCTGCTTGTAAAGCTTTCATGTCTTTCATCATTGCTTCAATAGAATATGTTCTGGTAGCACCTGCGAATCTTTCATTTGCTGACTTTATACCTTTCACAACTGATACTGCNGCTGCATTTTCTGCAAATTCAGAATAAATTTCTAACATCCTAAGAGCTTCTTCGGTTGCTTCAGATTCTGTTGCATGAGCTGTATGGCCTTCTTGCCATAAAAACTCCGATGTTCTTAAGAATAATCTAGTCCTCATTTCCCAACGAACAACATTTGCCCACTGATTTATCAACATTGGTAAATCTCTATGGCTTTTGATCCATTTTGCAAACATATGATTAATAATTGTTTCTGACGTAGGTCTTACAACTAATGGTTCCTCGAGCTCTTTTCCACCTGCATGAGTTACCATTGCTAGCTCAGGAGAAAAACCTTCTACATGCTCAGCTTCTTTTTGGATAAATGAATTTGGAATAAATAGCGGAAAATAAGCATTTTGATGTCCTGTTTCTTTAAACTTTTTATCCAAATATGATTGCACACTCTCCCAAATAGAATATCCGTATGGTCTAATGACCATGGTTCCTTTTACGGGTGAATAATCTGCCAATTGAGCTTGTTGAATGATGTCGGTATACCATTCATTAAAATCTTCTGACATTGGAGTAAGCTTTTCAACCATGTTTATATATTAAAGGTTTTAATTTTCAATATCTTTATTTGTTGTAATCTCTATTACCGACTTTGTCTTTTGTTCAAAATTATTAATATCTCCCTGTATATTTAGCAATTCTTTTACATCTTCCTCAGCTATTTGAGCTGCATCTGCATCAGCAGCAGCAAGTCTTGCATCGATTCCTTCCTCAGCAATCAATCTTCCTTCTTTTAACAAGGCACCAACCATATCTTTCTCATCAACAACTTTTACAACCTGTCCTTTGATGAATAAATGTCCTCTTTTTTTGCCTGCAGCAATACCCAGATCGGCTGACCTCGCTTCGCCAGGACCATTTACTACACATCCCATAACAGCTACTTGAATTGGAAGGCCTTCTTTTTCAAGAACTTCCTGTGCTTCTGCAGCAATTTTTATAACATCAACTTCAGCTCTACCGCAACTAGGGCAAGCTATCAAGTCAAGTGACTTTCTTTCTCTTAGATTTAGGTACTCTAGTAATTGTCGGCCATATTTGGCTTCTTCTACTGGATCTGTTGTAAGTGACAGCCTTATGGTATCCCCAATACCTTCAGAAAGAAGCGTAGAAATTCCAGCGATAGATTTAATTAAACCACCAGGTAAAGGGCCCGCTTCAGTAACACCTAGATGTAAAGGGTATTCAACTGTATCCGCAAGAAGTCTATAAGACTCTATCATTAAAGGGACATTAGAGTGTTTTACAGAAATCTTAATATCATGAAAATCAACATCCTCAAGATATCTTGCTTCTAATAGTGCAGATTCAACAAGTGCTTCAGGAACAGCATCACCATATTTTTCTAGAATATCTTTATCTAAGGAACCTGCATTAACTCCTATTCGTATAGGGATATTTGCATTTAAACATTCTCTAGCTACTTCTTTAATTTGTTTTTCATTTCTAATATTTCCTGGATTTAGCCTCAAACCATGTACACCTGCTTCAACAGCTGCAAGAGCTAATTTATATTGAAAATGAATATCTGCAACAATTGGCACAGGACTTCTTGCACAAATTTTTACAAGAGATTCTGCAGCTTCTATTTCATTGCATGTAACTCTAACAATATCTGCACCATTATTAGCTAGTTCATAAACTTGCCCTAAAGTCTCATCAGTATCTCTAGTCTTTGTAGTTGTCATTGATTGAACAGATACTGGATAGTCAGAACCTACTCCAACTTTTCCAACTTGGATTTGCGATGTTTGTCTTCTTTCACTCATAATCTAATTGGTTGTGTGATATCTAAGTAAAAAGCTGTAATCCCTAAAAATACAAAAATAACAATTACAACAGCAGCAAGAGGATAGAGTTTCTTATCGGGTATTTTTTTACCAGTAACCCCTTCATAAAGTGCAAGTACGACTCTACCTCCATCTAAGGGTACAAGTGGAATAGAGTTGAAAACTGCAAGAAAAATATTTACAAATGCTAAGAGGGTAAATAAATTTACATATCCACCTTCAGCAATTTGGTTGCCTGCTTGAGCTAATCCTATTGGGCTAAGAGGTCTTGCTTCGTCTGGAACAACTTCCCCACTATATGTTCCTAAAAGTGTTTGTAAATTTTGTGGACTAAATAATGTAAATATTCCTTCGACTGCTGCTTTAGTCATATCAATTTCAACTAATGTTGTTGCAGATATTGAATCAATAATGCCCATCTTTTGATTTTCAATTGTTGGAGAAACACCAAGATAACCAGATTCATTATTTGCAATTACTCTTGATTCTAAAACTGCAGTTGTAACATAACTCTGACCATTTCTTGTGTACCCAATAGATACTTTAGAATTAGGATTTTCCTCTATATAGCCAACCAGTTCTCTCCAGGTTGTAACTTGGTTGCCATTAAAACTTGTTATTATATCACCCTCTTTAAGACCTGCTTTAGAGGATGGTGCCTCTAAAGATGAATCGGTTGAGGACACACCAATTGTTTCAATTTGGAGTGTTGGCTGCTCAACGCCATAAAAGGTAAAAATTGAGAAAAGAATTAGCCAAGCTAATACAAAATTTACAATTATTCCTGATGAAGCAATATAAAGTTTTTTTGTCCAAGAAGCAGTATGGAAAAGTTCATCAGAGTCATAACCTTCAACAGGCTCATTTTCATCCATGCCGGGAATTTTTACATAACCACCTAGTAAAAGGGCTTTAAGTCCGTACTCTGTATTGTTTCTTTTAAACGAAAATAACCTTGGTCCAAAACCAACAAAAAATTCAGATACTGCTATTTTTGATCTTTTTGCAGATATATAGTGACCTAATTCATGCAAAACTACAAAAAGCGTTAATAAAGCAATCGTTAAAAATGCGTTCATATATTAATTATTACACTTATTAAATTAAATCTAAAAACTGTATAAAAAGAACTAAAACAGGAAAACTTAGTATTTGAGAATCTACTCTGTCTAACACGCCCCCATGACCTGGCAAGAAATCACTCGAATCTTTTACGTCTAATGACCTTTTAATTCTTGATTCAAATAAGTCACCCAATACACCAAATAAAATAAAGATTAATGAAATCAGCAAAGTCGGAATAGTTTCTATCTCAAAATTGTTACTTAAAACAATATACATAGCTAGTGAACCAGTAATTAAACCTGCAAAGAATCCCTCTACTGTTTTATTTGGTGAAATTTCTTCATATAGTTTTCTTTTACCATATCGTCTACCGAATTCATACGCAGCAATATCAGAAACAGATATAGAAATAAGAGCCAAAAAGGTAAATAAAGCTCCAACGTTTTGAAGCACATAACCTATGCAAGCTAAACCTGTACCAAACCAAATCAAAAATAAGAATGAACTTCCAAATTTTTCATATATCCCATAAGTTACAAAAGTNCCTGTGTAGANAATCACGCCTATCGGGAAAATAAAGAGTGGTACATGAATATTTTCTAGACCATAAAAGTATGCAATTACAAGTGGTGCAAGAGATGCNTACAGCAGTAAAGGATANGGAATNATTACTCCATAATCAAAAATATCAAACCATTCTTTNGTAGAAATTAANGCAANAAGNATNAATAAAATAANNGCTGATGTTTNATNGAAAACTCATGAATTCCNCGAATCAAATTAAACATCTCAAGATTTTGAGTTTCTGAAGATAAATTCAATAATCCAAAAACCACAACCGGATCAGAAGTGAAATTGGCTGACAAAATCCCGGTTACAATTAACATCCCCATTAATATGTAAAGTCCGTAGTGTCCTGCTTTCGCCGACAGTACCTGCCAACTAGGCATCTCTGCAGGAAGTGCTGGAGCACCGTATCTATATCTCAGAAAGATTCTTAATAAAAATAAAAACGTTACTATTAAACCAGCCTGAGCATGATCTACTCTAGATTCAAGTCTATCCCAAAGCTCCATGTCGCCACCAAATTTTTGGGCAACATTTAAATCCAACATTATTATTATGGCCATCAACCAATGAATAACTTTTTGAGCTCTTAAATAATCAATCATTTATCAATTCTAAATTAAAAAAACCAAAGATAAATTAAANATTAAAGCTAACAAAGTTAATAAAACGCTTACT
>FUFK010052441.1_pt1 | contig 17570 bp, 17 predicted proteins | sample 1021851 | NCBI WGS metagenome assembly FUFK01 (sample SAMEA51879418, study PRJEB19060) | metagenome | reverse complement strand
TATTCAATGACTCATATTTATGAACTATTTACAATTTCATTAGTTTTATATACTAGTAAAAAATTCTACAATACAAATAATCAAATATTTGCATTTTTGATACCAATAGCAATAATGCTAAGTTTTTTAGTAAGATGGGTAAATTATTTTATAGTATTTATACCTTTCATTATTTCATATTACGAAAACCAATCTAAATTCAAACTTATAAGATCTAAGCATTTCATAATATCCAGTATTTTAAGTTTTGGTTTATTTTTGTGGTTTTCAAAACAAGTTTATGGGATTTATACAATTGATCCTCAAAAAATCTATGGAAATATTGGAATAGAAAATACAATTTCAACCATTAATTTTGGAGAATTAATTGCTTATTTATTTGATTTTTTAAAAATTAATTTCTCTCAAGAGTTCGGTATTCTTTGGTTTAATCCTCCTGTTTTTTTTGCTATTTGCTATTTGATTTATGATTTGAGTAAAAATAAAAAAATAATAAACCTGGTGTCTTTAATTTCATTTTTAAGTATTTATGGAATCATAATTTTATGGGGATCAACAGCATCATCATATGGTTTCAGATATATTTATGCGACTTTACCTCTTGCAATATATTTAATATTTAAAAATGACATATTCAAATCTATTTTTATCAAAAGAGTTTTCATAGTACTGTGTCTGTTTTCATTTACTTCAACAATATTTTTTGAAACAACAACCCTTACACAATTGTCATTAGTTGAGAATGAAAATATATTTGGAAATAATGTTAGATTTACACAACCAAAATATTTGAGTGGTTTTATTTTATCAATTGCTAATTTAGAAAGTTATTTAAAAATTGTTTCTACTAGTTTTCTTGGAGCAATATTTTTCAAATGTGTAATATCCCTTTTTGGAAAAATATCATTTATTAATTTTCTAGAAAACTTAAATTTACCAGTAACTAATGAGGATTTTCTTGTGCTATTGGATAATTTAGAAAAAATATCTTATATAAAAATTAATTTATCAATAATATTTATAATTTTATTTTTATACTTCTTAAATTCAAAAATTATTACAAAGAATTGATTTTTTTATATATAAAATATCCTAAATAAGAAAACAAATCCATAAACACGGTTAATATTCTTAAACTTATTATTAGTTCAAGAACAAAGTTTTGATCGAAATTATTTGAAAATAAAAGTACTGCTATATATTCTCTAATACCAATACCAGCAGGTGATCCAATAAACACCAAAGATATTGATGCTGATAATATGTACCCTAAGACTAGGGTTAAGTTTGCTTCTTGATAAGTTAAATTAATAAAGAAATAAATTCCAATAACAATAAATATCTGTGATAAGAGAGTATTTGATAAAAATAAAAACCTATCGGTTTTTGTAGTTTTTAGACTTATCAAACTAAAAATAAAAATAACTAAAACTAACATAAACTGAAATTGTTGATTCGCAATGAAATAAATTGATCCAACCGTTAAAGCCATTAAAAGTATAGCGATCTGTTCTAAAACCAGATCTCGAAAAATCTTTGAATTACTAAAAGATCTTATATTTTCTTTTATATGTCCAAACCTAAGTAAAGGTATGCCTATTTTAAAAGGTATATATTTACCCAACATAGATGCAAACCATGAGGCTCGTATTGTATTTCGATGCTCTTCAATAGATAGTTTTGATATACCATTTGCGATTAAATAATTTGATACTAAAAAAAAAGGAAACACATAAACCATATTTATGAAACTAGAAATATCTATGTCAATCTTTGCTTCAATAATTAAGTTGAATAAATAGACTATTGCAATGAATGATAAAATAATATTTATAAACTTAAAAAATTTATTATTAGGAAGTTTATTTAAAAATTTAATTTCACTCATTATGAAGATTATAGGTTTCNGCAAATATTTTTTCCCATATAAATGTTTTCTCTAATAAATCTAATCTCTCTTCAATTAGCATTTGTTTTTCATTGTTTTTTATTTTAAGTATTCTTTCTAACTGAAGAATCCATGATTTTTTATCAGAGGGTTCTGCAAGAAATCCTAGTTTTCCGTTTAGTAAAGAGTCTGTTAAGCCTTGATAATTTGAGGCTAAAACTATTGACCTTGATGCAACCGATTCAATTGTTACAAAACAAAATGCTTCAAAGTCGGGATTCTTTATATCTTTTGTATTAGGGATAATTACTACTAATGAGTTATACCTTAAGCTTACTAGTTCTTCCTCGCTGACTACACCCATATACTCAACTTGATTGGATGAAATAATTTTATCGAATTCTTTTTTATCAACAATTGGGCCTGAAAATTTTAATTTTAGTTGCGGAAATTCACAGAGAACATTTTCTACAAACCACGATAAACCTTTTCTTGGAGTAATTCTTCCAGAGAAAAACAAGTATTCTTCATTATTAGTTCTTTTTATTGGTATATCATATGAATTTGTACCTAGAGGAATATAAAACAATTTATTTTCATTAAAACCATTTTTAATCGCTAAATCTTTAGATGCGAGACTGGAAATCATAAATTTGAATGAGTCTTGCTTTATTATAAAATTTATGGGTAGAAAAAAGTTATAAATGCTTGGTAAAAAGCCTTTTTTACCTGAGTAAACAAGCTCTAAACCCCACAGGTTTAAAATTACTTTTGTTTCTTTATTAAATAGAGAATAAAAGTACCCAATAAACCATAAATTAAAATTGGTTAAATGAATTGTTTTATACTTTTCTTTACTAATTTTAAAAATAGTTTTTATTATAAAAATCATAAAACTCATTGCTCTAAAAATGCCCGTAACTGGTTTTTGAGTTTCATTAAAAATAAAATCATATTCGTTTGAATAATTCTTTTTAAAAAAAGATATAAGTTCAAATGCGTAAGTTTCTATACCTCCCACAACTGGAGGATAATTATATGAAATTATTATTGATTTTTTCATATTTTTAACAGTATATAATGGTTTATTAAGTTTAGATTATGATAAAACTCTACGAACCAAAATTATACAAAGAAGATATTGAATTAGTAAATAAGACTCTTAATGAAGGTTGGATTTCGGGAAATTCCCCAATTGTTGAAAAATTTGAAAATAAGTTAAAAAATTTTTGTCAAACCAAATACTGTACTGTTACATCAAGTGGTACAACCGCCTTACATTTATCACTTTTATCATCAGGCATTAAAAAAGGTGATGAAGTAATTATTCCATCTTTAACTTATATCGCTACAGCTAATGCAGTACATTATATAGGTGCAAAGCCTGTATTTTGTGATGTTAATTTAGATGACTTTCAAATTGATGCTTCGAAAATTGAAAAAAATATTACAAAAAAAACAAAGGCGATTCTACCAGTTCACTTATATGGAGGAGTTCCTGAACTTAACCAAATAAAAAATATCGCAAACAAACACAATCTGAAAGTTATCCATGATGCAGCTGAAGCTCTTGGGTCTGAGTTTAATAAAAAACATTCTGTAAGTTATAAAGATGTAGGAATATTAAGTTTTTTTCCAAACAAAATAATTACTACTGGAGAAGGTGGAGCCATTCTTACAAACAACAAGAAAATTTACGAACTTAGTAGAAAGTTACGAGCTCAGGGCTTGAAAAAAGGAACCGACTATACACACGATATTGTTGGGTATAACTATAGAATTTCAGCTATGTCAGCTGCATTAGGGCTAAATCAAATAGATAAAATAAAAAGGCATAGAAAATTAAAAACAAAAATTTTTAATAACTACAAAGATAGTTTGACACAATTTGGAGTAAAGTTTCAGGAAACTAAAGAAAATGTTTTACATTCATATTGGCTTACAGTTTGTATTTTTAATAAGAATACAGATGTTTCAAAACTCCAAGAATACTTATACAAAAATAAAATTGAAACAAGAAGGGTTTTTTTACCATTACCGATACAAAAACCATATCTTAGTAATACGAAAAATACTTACAGAAATGCCTTGGAAATTTATCAGTCAGGCTTATGTCTTCCAAGCTATCCAGGATTAGAGATAAGTGATCAAGATTTAATAATTGAAAAGATAATAAATTTTATTAAGTAAATTTAGAAATTGCTTCAACAACCGAATTAGCAATCTTTTTTTGTAAATTTTTCGATATATGTTTTCCCATTGGAATATAAAAACCATTGTTTCCGATATACTCCGATTTGCTTAAATCGACATTTGACTTAAATTTTTCAGGTAGAGCTGGCTGTAAATGAAGAGGGTGAAAAAAAGGTCTTGTTTCAATATTGTTTTCAAATAATTCATTTGTTACTTTTTCTCTGATTCCTTCTTTTTTTAAAACTAAACCATACACCCAGTAATGATTTTGAATATTTTTATGCTTAATTTTTGGTAAATAAACTAGTTCATCAAAATTTTTGAATATATTTGAATAATAATTGCCTTGATTAATTTTAAAATTTATTGTTGATCCTAAGTTACCTAGTTGAGATATACCTAGTGATGCCTGTAAACCTCCCAAACGATAATTCCAAAATAAACTTTCATGCCAAAATCTTTTATTACTATCAAAATCTAAATTTCTTATTTTTTTTGCCTTTTCTGATAAGTCTTCAGAGTCTGTAAGAATCATTCCGCCTTCACCAGTTGTTACATGTTTGTTTGCATAAAAACTAAATGTAGAAACATCTCCAAAGGATCCACATTTTTTACCATCAACTGTAACTCCATGTGCTTCAGCAGTATCTTCTATAAGAAAAAGATTTTGCTCCTTACAGAAATCACTTATCTCACTTATTTCAGAGGGTAATCCGTATGTATGTACTGCCAATACAGCTTTTGTTTTGTTAGAGTAAACCCTCTTTACATCTTCCAATGTCATATTCCAAGTATCAAAATCGACATCACAAAATACAGGGGTCGCACCTGATCTTATTACTCCAGACAAACAAGAAATGATTGTAAAGGAAGGTAAAATGACTTCGTCCCCTTCTTTAAAGTTAAATAACTTAAATGCAACATCTAATGCTACACTTCCATTACTTAGGGAAACTCCATAATCTCTATTAAAATAATCTGAAAAATTTTGCTCAAATTGATTTACTACTGGGCTAGTTCCTGAAATATTATTTTTAAGCATATTTTTCATTACAAAAAAAATATCTTTTTTTGTAATTGTCGGCGTAAATACTGGAATCATTTAATTTCTAAAATCTAACTTTATCAATTTCATCAATATATGGCCCTTGCTTTACTTCAATAAATTTACAATTTTCATTTATTTTTACTCCGTGACCCCCTGATATCATGTTAACCATATCACCCTTTTCAAGAACCAATGATTTTATCAGTTCTTTTTTGTCTGAATATATATCAATCGTCAAACTTCCCTCTTGTACGATTAAAACCTCTGAAGTTCCTATAATTTCTCTTTTTTGCTCGGGGTGATAATGTCTCAATATTTCAGTATTTTTATCTAAATTAAATGTTGCTACTTGAAATTCAAATTCATTATCTGTAACAAAATTTTTTTCATTTGGTGATGAATCAAATTTTATATATATTGCTAGTAATTTATTGTTTTCATCGTAAATTCTCAATTTTGAACCTTTCTACAATTATTTGCAGCTCTAATATATGGTATACCTCTCTTTATTAACTGCAATATGTTTGTAGATGTTTTAGAAACTCCATACATTCTTGTTTCGCACACATAACCATATTCAATAATGTCTACATTGTTCAAATATAAATCGTTCATTAAGTAAATAAAATATTCACCATATTCTGATTTATCAAAAACCTGTTTAGAAAAGTATTCTTTGTTTCCAACAATAAAACCACTTGTTATATCTTTAACGTTTACATTTAAAATATATCTTAAAAATTGATTAAATAATGTAGAAAAGATCATACCGGGAACTGAATCATTAGAATTATATACATTTTTAATTGCAGAATATATCGAGGTTTTTCCAAGTTCCTTTATTCCTTTATAACCTCCACCATCAACAAATCTTGATCCAATAATCACTGATTCATTTTTATCTATTAATTTTATAACTAATTCTTTAAGAATTTCTCCTGACATTGATCCATCAGCATCTAGCCAAGCTACATTCTGATATTTTGCATTTTCGATTCCTTCATATATTGACATGGGTAATGAGGGAGGTTTAGTTCTTTGAATAAAATTTATTAAATTTTCAGAATTCAATTTATTGAGAATTTCTGGTGTATTATCTGTAGAGCCATCATCAACAACAATTATCTCAAACGTAAAATTACTTAAAGATTTGAGATTACGAATTATTGATGGTATTAAAAATTCTAAATTCTTTCCTTCATTTAATGTTGGTAAGACTACCGATAAAGATGTTGATTCCATTACTTTATATTAATTAGATAGAAAAATCTAAACTATAAAGAATTATTTTTTTAGTTCAACTTTTAACATGAAACCAAAGAAATCGTTAAATATTCTTCCAACGAAAGAGATTAAATCTTCCGCAACTTTAAAACTAAATAAAGAAGAAAAAATACCAAAATTCATAAATTTTGTAATCTTTGGATTATTAAAAGAAGATTGAGATAATAATTTTTTTAATCTATTTTTATTAAATCTATTAGTGTGCTGATTTTTGTAGTCTGTTTTGCCTAATAAATTTATGAGCTTTTCTAAAATAATCATACCTCCCCCATAATTTGGTGTTGTTAATACTAATTTTCCATCTGGTTTCAAACAAGTGAATAATTTATCAAGCAAATTAATTATTTCATTATCACTTATAAATTCAATCAATCCAAGAACTGTTATTACATCAAAATTATTTTGATATGAGTTGTAATCAAATTCTTTAAGATAAAGAAATGTTCCTTTTGTAGAATAATTGTCTTTTGCGTAATCTATTTGATTTGCAGATATATCAGTACCAATTGAATTTCCATTACCGAATAGTCCAATAAATGTTCCGGGTCCACAAGCAAAATCTAGGTGTTTATCATCATTATTTATACACTTTGCAATTTCCTTAAACGTTTGTATATGCCAATTTGGTTGAATACCTTTGTTCTTTAAAAGACCCTCTTTTACAATTTTGTCATAGTAACCAGTTTGGATTTTATTTTCCCAAAATTCACTCATTTCGCTGATAATAATACAAGCTTCAATCTAATTTAAATTTAATATTTATAATTTGCTGATAACTATTTACTATATGCGTATTATTCTAATTTAAAGATGAATGAAAAATTTATCAGTCCAAATAATTTATCTTCACTATCTGACGTTATTTTTTCAGAGGACACAAGCATTGAATATTTAAACTCATTAGACAAAAACAATATACATTTGATTAAAACCCCAAAAAATGAAATATATAATTCCATTACTTATAAGGTAAAAAGTTTCACACTTAAAGAAAATGACTTAATTTATTGTCATCGTGATTTTGTAACAGAGCTATTTAACATTTTAAAAAAAGTAAACAAATTCAAAAATTTAAAATTAATTACACATCAATCTGATAAACCATTAACAAATAAAATAATAAAAATGAGGCCATCTTGTATATCCCAATGGTATTCTTTGAACCTTGATAAAGAAAATTTATCGGTAGAGTCTATACCTTTTGGTCTATCAAATAAAATGTCAAAAAAGAATTTAACGTTTGTGAAAGAAATTCCTAAAAATTTAAAAATAGATAATAAAGATTTAAAATTATATTTAAACTTTCGCAAAAGTACAAACAGGGAAGAAAGAGGTATGCTTTATGAATATTTTCAAGATTTTGATTGGGTGGTTGCAAAAAATCCTGAGCTAAGTCTTAAGGAGTATGAAAAAGATTTGAAAGAAAATCTTTTTGTACTTTGTCCGTGGGGAAATGGTGTTGATACTCATCGGTTATGGGAAACTTTATACTCCGGATCAATACCAATTACTAAAAAACATGATACTTTCCGTAAATTTAATGACTTACCAATAGTTCAGGTTGATTCATATAAAGATATAAATTATCAAATGCTCAAAGATTGTTTAAACGAAATTAAAAATAAAGAATTTAATTTTAATAAATTGAACGCACTCTGGTGGATTGAAGAGATAAAGAAAACTAAAGTTAATTCAGAAATTGAGGAAATAACGATCGTACAAAGTTATCTTGTTTCAAATTTCTGGAAATACAGATATAAGACAATAATTTTTCTTGAGAGTAAATTAAAAAAAATAAAATACTTCTTATTTAGAATTAATAAGATTGTTAAAAAGGTGATTTGATGAAACTTGATGAAATTAGAGCAACTAGAAATATTTTTGAAAATGGTATTTGGTATCATACTGTTGATTTTGAAGATGTAACTAGTAAAGGCACTTTTGACTACCGCAATTTAATTAATGAATTAAACATACCAGATATGAAAAACCAGTCGGTATTAGATATTGGATGCTCTGATGGTTTTTTTACGTATCATTTTTTAAATAAACTTGAAGCAAAAAATGTTACGGGAGTAGACATTAATAAATATGATGGGAGTGTTGCATTTGATGTTTTGGAAAATCATAAAAGTGATTATGAAAAAAAATATAATGAGCAAAATGATTTCGATAGACTCAGATCAGATTATGAAGTATTAAAACTTACGAATGCAAATAAATACTTACTTTTAAAGAAAATTTTTGATCTTAATTGTAACTTTGAGTATGGCTCAATTTATAACCTAAATGAATTTGATAATTACGATATTACCTTTTGTGGTTCATTACTAGAACATTTAAGAGATCCTATTACAGCGATTGAACAAATGTATTTTAAAACTAATAATTTTTGCATGATTGATGTATCAAATAGCTTCAATACTGGACTATTTTCATCAAGAAAAAATTATTTAAAATACACAGGTGCTGGTGGAAATTTTTATCATTATTCATGGAAAGCAATAAAATCAATGATGGAAAATTCTGGTTTTAGAAATGTCAGTTTATTAAATGATTACAAGATAAAGATAGAAAAGTATAACTATAAAATTCCACATATTTTAGTTGTTGGTTATAAATAGTTTCAAGGTTTAAGTGGATTCCATTTAAAATTTTCGAACTCAATAATCTCAAGAATCATTGATAGAGCCCAAACCAAGAGTGTAGTTCCATGAATGTCAGGTGTATTTAGTCCTTTTGAAATTTTTACACCATAATAATGAGTTTGGGATTTGTTAAGAAAATATGAAAAGCCATAAAAATTTGGGAAAAAATGTAAATAAATAATTGAAATGAGGTCATTCAAATACTTAACAATTTCACTTTTCCTATAGTTTGTCTGCTTTTGGCACATATAAAGAACGTAGACTATATCAACTAAATCACACCCTTCAGATGATGGATTTGTTTCTAAACAATAATCTATAAGTTTTTCTGGATAGTGTATTTGTGAATCTAACCAATCAAATCCGGTAATCATTTTCATGGTTCCATTTATAAACTCTTGTGAGTTTGGTTTATCACCAAAATAGTATCCGCCTGTTTCTTTATTAACTAATTTATTTGAAAACTCTTCCAATGCTTTTATTGAGCTCTTATTATTTGGTAGTTGGGTCTTATTAAAAACACATAAGCTAGCAAATTGTGCTCCTGATGACCAGGGTTTACTCCAATTTAATGAATTTAAATATATATTAATTGCCTCATAATCACTTGGAAATTCTTTATACTTTTTTTGGTTTATGCAGTCTACTTGATACAAAGTAGAAATTGCTTGTTTTGATTCAGCTCTTATTGAATTCATAAGAATTTGATTCTTTGTTAAATAATTCATATTTGGTAATAGATTTAATAATTTTTTTGTTGAATTCTTTATAAATTGTTTGTTTTGTTCTAAATTGAAATTCTTAACATATTCATTATCAATAAATGAGTTCTCTGGAAATTTATTTTGATTTTTTTGAAATGAATTTATATAGTTTGTCCACTCATTTTTATTTTTATCATCAACTCTATCCCAAACTCCAGTAATAAAAAAAATTTTTAATGCGTAGCAAGAAAAACCCAATTTTAATTTTTCACCACTTTTTTCAACGCCATCTAAACAAGGTTTGAAGTTGAATTTATCATCACCATATTTAAGGGTAGATAAAAACTGTTCAATGTTTTCATTTAGGTCTGATAACCACAAAAAATTTTTCATTTTATAATTTCTTTATTTTTGTATAAACCAATCATTCTAAAGTCGCTAAATTTAACAAGTTCAAATTTATTTGAATACAAAAAAGAATTTGTATCTACAATTGTTAAATTTTGTTCTGTACCTCTTTCAGGACTAAAATCAACTGTTATGTACTCAATATTTTTTAATATATTTTGAGTTCCTTCCAATACTTCAGGCTCTAATCCCTCAGCATCAATTTTTAACAGCTTTATCCTTTTTTGAAAATCAAAACTATCAAGCCTTTTTGTGTTTATAGATATTTGATGGTTTGAACCAAAGTCAAGGAGGGAAGAATTGCCTCCAAAACCATCTAAATAAAGAACATCTTCTTTATCTTCATTTGATAAACCTATATTATATAAGTTGCTAACCGACTCAGGATTATTTATTTTTAAACAATTGTATGTCACAGGATCTGGTTCAAATCCAATGTATTCAACGAATATATCTTTTTCTTTTAATGCTACATTGATTTCTCCAACATTTGCTCCACAATCAACAAGTAGATCTCCATCTTTAAGTTGAACGTCATTAATGCAATAAGAGTCAAGAATTTTTGATAAATGATATTTGTGATTATTTACAACTCTGAGGATTCTCTTATTCGGATAAAAAATTTTGTTTTTTTCTAGATTCTTTAAATAAAGGCTATTGTTGAAAGAAATTTTATTATTTTTCCCATAAAACAAATTTATTAAGAAGCAAAATGACTTCCCATTAAAATTATTAATTATAAGTGAAAGTATTTTGCCTTTGATAAGAAATATTATCTTCTTAATTAGTCCATAACTTTCAACATCTAACCCATTAAACATAAATGGGGGTAGGTTTAATAAGTACGGTAATGAGTTCTTCACTTAAACAATTATAAAATTAATTATTTTCTATTGCTGATTTATCAATTAATTACATATAATTTTATTACTATCAATAAAAAGATTGGGTAATGGATAAAAGAATTCTAATTCTAGGAAGCAGGGGCCTCGTTGGTACCTCTGTTTATAAAAACTTATCGTCTTCAGAAAATATTGGAGAAGTTATAAGCTCAACTAGAGATGATACAAATCTTTTTGATTTCAATGAGACTAAGAGTTTAATATTAACTACAAAGCCGAACGTAATAATTAATGCAGCTGCAAAGGTGGGTGGTATCTATGCAAACAACACAAAAAGAACTGAATTTATTCTTGAAAACTTAAAAATTAATCTTAATCTTTTAGAAAGCTGCATACCTTTTCCAGAAATAAAGATTATTAATTTAGGTAGTAGTTGTATTTATCCTCTTGATGCAGATAATCCAATTAAAGAAGATTATTTTATGAGTGGAAAATTAGAACCTACTAATTCTCCATACGCAATGGCAAAGTTGACGGCAATAGAAATGTCTGATGCAATGACAAAACAGTATGGACATGAAATTATTAATCTAATGCCTACAAACCTTTACGGACCAAACGATAATTTTTCACTTATAGAAAGTCATGTAATTCCAGGTCTTATTCATAGAATGCATATTTCAAAAGAAAAAAAAGAAAATGAGTTTTTGATCTGGGGATCAGGAAAACCCCTTAGAGAGTTTTTGTATGTAGACGATTTAGCAGATTGTATTAACTTTTTAATCAATAAAAAAGTAGAAAATAGTTTAATTAATGTTGGGAGTGGTGAAGAAATATCAATTTTAGAACTTGCGACATTGATAAAAAAGATTATTGCGTTTGAGGGTGATCTTAAATTTGATAATTCAAAACCGGATGGAAATCCAAGAAAACTAATTGATAGCACATTGATTAATTCCCTAGGTTGGAAGTCAAAAACTAAATTGAAAGATGGCATTGAATTAACATACAAATGGTTTCTAAATAATTTAACTGAAAAAAGAATTACTTAGCTGAACTTGGATGTTCCCAAGTAGGTTTAAGTAAATTTTCTTTTATTAAGACTTGTTCCTGTTTTGCTAAATTTAAGTCGCTTTCAATCATTAAATCAACCAGTTTATCAATTGATGTTTTTGGTTCCCATTTAAGATGTTTTTTTGCTTTTGAATAATCACCTAAAAGAAACTCAACCTCATTTGGTCTTAAATACCTTTCTGACGTTTNGACATAATCTTCCCAATTAAGATCAAGTTTTTTAAACGCTAATTCGGCAAATTCTTTAACAGTAATTGACTTTCCTGTCGCAAGAACCCAGTCATCTGGTTTACTATGTTGCATCATTAAATACATGCCTTCGACATAATCACCAGCGAACCCCCAGTCTCTTGATGCATCTAAATTTCCGAGAGTTATTTTTGTTTGAATTCCTAACTTAATTCTTGTTGCAGCTCTTGTTATTTTTCTTGTAACAAATGTTTCCCCTCTGAGCGGTGACTCATGATTAAATAAAATTCCATTTACACAAAATAAATCATATGATTCTCTGTAGACTTTTGTCATATTGTGCGCAAACACTTTTGAGGCAGCATAAGGACTTTTTGGATAAAAAAGTGATTCTTCATTTAATAGTTCTTCATTAACTCCACCATACATTTCTGAAGAAGATGCTTGATAAAATTTTATGTCTTTCTCTGCATGTCTTATTGCTTCAAGTAAAGATATTGAACCTAATGTACCTGTTTGGGTAGTAAATATAGGATTTTTAAAAGAAACTGAAACATGGGATTGAGCTGCTAAATTGTAAACTTCATCAGGTTTGATGTTGGCTATAAGATTGTTTAAAGACGCTGAGTCGAGTAAGTCAGAATAGTGAAGATTTAACTGCCCAGACTTTGAATATTCCGAAATCAAATCATCGATTCGAGATGTGTTGATTGATGAGGATCTTCTAACAGTCCCATGAACTTCGTAATCTTTCTCTAATAAAAGTTTACTGAGATAGTAACCGTCTTGACCAGTAATCCCTGTTATAAATGCAACACTCATATTAATAAATATCTTCTCTTCCCATGAAATATTAGTCTATTCCCACTTTTAAGAAATAACCATAAAAAGTATAAAATACTATTGGGAAATTAACACCTTCCATTACCGCGTCAACTAAAGCAATAAACATAAGTGGAACAACAAAGCTTAGTATGCGATTATCTCCATGTCTCTTCTTATATTGAGAAAATAGGAAAAACTGAAAAAAGAATATAATAATAAACTGGGGTAGGCCTCCTCTAGCAAGAACGTTTACAAAGTAATTATGAACATTTTCATTAAGCCCATCCCATCCAAGCCTTCCAGGTGCAGTTGGGTCTGTCATAACAGGTATTATTTCGTTATATCCATAACCTTTCAGAATTAAATTTTTTGCTCTCAAATCTTTCACAACATCCTGCCAAATATCTAAACGCCAGTGTGTAGTTGGGTCACTTGATAACAAGGTACCATCAATAATATAAAAGGATAAGAAGACTCGAGATGTTTCTTTTTTTGTTATTACTTCCCCAACAGTTTGGACAATTTCTTGGGGCTGGTTCTCAGGAAGTTTAACAAAGTCAAAGTTTCCGTAAACACGTAAAGAAGATAGAAAAAATAACGGTACACAAAAAATAATTATTGAAATTGAAAATATAAGATTTTTATAAATGAATTTTCTTTTATAAAATAATTCGATTATCAAGAAAATAAAGCCTCCTAAAAATGCACCTCTACTATTAAAAACTAGAGCTGGAAAAAATAAAGATCCAAAAAATATTAATAGGCCAAACTTTAATCTTTCATTATTAAAAAGCTTATAACTTAGTAAAGTAATCGAAATATAGGCAATTGCCATTTCAGACCCTTTAATGAACTGAAACTTATCGGATATTCTGTAAAATAAATCAATCAAAAAGTTTGGATAATTCCCTGTAGAAAATAAATACACAAGAACTAGAAGGGGTAGTCCAAGTCTCAAAATTCTTTTATCAACTTTATCCAGAATATATGCACCAACAAAAAGAAAACTTATCGTCCAAATATATGAACTTGTTTTGAATGCATATGGTCTAAAAATATTTGTTTGGGTTACAAATACAGTAATAAAAAAGTAGGCAATTAATAATTTAAAACTAAATATCAGATATTTCCTACTAAAAATGCTTGATTCTTTATGATGAAAAATTACCACAGAGAAAGACATTACTAATGATATGCCAACCAATATCTCACCAAGTCGTAATCCAAATAGATAAATACCAGCAAAAGATCTTGTAAATAAAATGCATGAACTAAGAAAGATTAAAGTACCAGCATAAGTAGCTTTTTTAATTCCATTAGGCAGTTTATTTATGATAAGTGTAAGCACTTCTTGTGTTTTTTCTATAAACAAACTATAAATACCATTCATTTAATTCCTTCATTCTTGATATTTTATCTTTTCCAAGTATGTAATTAAAGTGGACTATGTAAGGATCGATCTCATTATAATTTTCATAGAAAAATGGACCATTTGGAAAATGTTTCATTGGAAGAATAAAATATTTAAATTTTGCTAAATTTTTATTTAAATGTGTCTGGTCGTGTGTTTTGTAATTTATTATTTTATTAATTGGAATTTTTTCAGGATCAAAAAATTTAATCATTTTTTTATTTGATTTAATAAGCATGAATCCTGCACAAACATTTATTTGATTTGGTTTAGACGGTCTTTTATCATTTTGAAAAATAATATCATTGTTTGATAAAAGAGACTGAAAGTACTTTATAAAATCTTTTCTTAGTACGATATCACCATCAACATACAAAACATTGTTGCTTTCAGATAAATTTTTATGAATTATAAAAAACTTTTTTAACATAAGCTCTCCAAAGTTGCTATCGCTTTGTTTCATCAAGTCATTGGAAAAATTATCCTCATTTTCCAAAAAGATTGTGTTTTCATGTACCTTATTGAAAAATTCAAAAGATTCTCGATCAAGACAATAAAGTTTTAATTTTAATGGTAAGTTATTTTTTCTTATTGAGTGAATCAAATTATATGAAAGCTCAATATAGCCAGCACTAGTAAAAGAAACTGTCGTAAAGTTATTATCTTCCATTTCAACTATTTTAACAAAAGAAGGAAAGTTTAAATTATTTGAATATATTAATAATTATTTGTAATAGATTGTAATTATGGAAGATAAAAAAGTAAGATATGTTTTCTCCTCAGGAAGAGAAGAAAAATTAAACAATCCTAGCTTCGCAAAAGAATTTTTTTACGGATATGATTTTTTCAAAGATCGATTCAAAGATGTTAATTTTATAGAATACAAAACAAATAAAAATCTTCTATTAAATGTAATAGATAAAATTTTGCGAAAAATTTCTAATCTTCCTTTTTATTTTGAAGTATCACATACTAGATCCAATAAAAGTGAATTAGAAAATTCAGACTTAATTGTTTTCACTAATGAAAGACTTGCTCTTGGATCATTATTTATGCTAAAAAAAATTAAAAAAAAATACGAAACAAAATCTGTAATGATTTGTATGGGTTTATTTGGAAAAAAAACTAAAAATATGTTTTCTTTGAGTTTACAAAAGCTATTTATCAACAAATTAATTCGAGAAATTGATGTTGTTGTTTTTTTAAGTACAGCGGAAAAAGAAATAGCATTAAAAAGATTTCCCAAATTTGATTACAAGTATTTTTACATTCCATTTTGTATTGATTCTGAATTTTGGGTTGATGAAATATCAACGACCAAGAAAAATAATATCCTATTTATTGGGAATGATGGCAAAAGGGACTATGAAAAAGTAATTAAACTTGCAAAAGAATTGGAAGATTATAATTTTACTTTTATAACATCTAAGATATCGGAGAAGGATATTTTAAGTCCAAATGTAGAGTTGATTAAAGGGCATTGGAATCTGTCTGAGTTGACTGATTTAGAAATGAAGAAATATTACAGTTCAGCTCAACTTTCTTTAATACCGCTTATAGATAATCTTCAACCATCAGGTCAAAGTGTAGCTTTACAATCAATGTCCATGAAAGTACCAGTATTAATTTCTAAGACTAAAGGTTTTTGGGATTTTCAAAATTTTCAAAATAATAAGCATTTGATTTTTATAGAAAACAACTCCATAGAAAGCTGGGTTAAAGAAATTAAATCAATATTACTAGATGATGAAAAACGTGAAAAAATAAAAAACAACTCTAGGATTTTAATTGAAGAAAAATTTAATCTGTCCATATTTAATAATGAACTAAACCAGTTAATCAATTAGTTGAATTAAAATTTCTCTTTTTTAAATATAAATATTTTGAAATGTAGTTTTTATTGTCAAATAGTGGGTTAGGCTCAAATTCATCTTTGTCTTCATTAATTTGGTTGATTATACGTAAATATTCGCTACACATATTATCTGAATTGTTTGGGTAATCTTTTACTTTAATTAAGTAATCATCATAATTAGATATCATGTTGTTGAGTTGATAAACAAAGGTTTCATTTGTGTAACCTAACCCATAATCTTTGCAATATTCAGTTGTTCCTCCACTTTCTAAAAACAATATTGGAAGTCCGCATTGAAGTCCTTCAATATGATGATTTCCTGATGGTTCATTTATCGAAGCTGTTAAATATAAATGATTATTTTTTATAGAGTCAGCCAAATCCTTTCCTGACATCGGTTCTATATGATTTGAATTTTTAAATGTAAAATTTTTAGGTAGATTTCCTATGTAATTAAATTCAATTCTATCTTTGTATTCAGCTGAACCCAACATATTATCAAGTCTGGAGTAAATATCAAAACCTTTGTTCCAATTTGCTCCCCAGTGGTGAGTTACTATCTTTAACTTAGATTTATGATCCCATGGGAGAAATCCATCAGGATTGAAGACATTGCTATCTGCTCCAGCGTAAACAACATGGTTTTCTTTAGATTTTAAACCCTGATCTAAAAATAATTTCTTTAACCATTCACTTACAAAAATAGTCACATCCGCAACTCTATTTGCTTGAATTAAATATTTATTGACATAGTTTGTGTTTTTCCTCTCATCGCATTCATTTATTCTATGAACAACTAAACAGTCTTTATTAACATATTTTTTATATTTCAAAACATCTAGATCGGTAAATGCTGAGGATTCTGAAGTTTTCCTTGGCTCAGTTAAGATAATTATATTTATATCGTCATCAGATAAATCATTAATAACTTCGAATCCAATATTTTGTAAATAGTTCTTAAGATTTATTGCGAATAGGTTACCTCCTCCCCATGGTCCATCTTTAATGTTTGTACCGATACTAATTTTCATAAACTTCTTTTAAAACTTGATTAAATATATTAAATCCTTGAGGAATAATAAATTGTTTAGAATTTTTATATGCAATTTCAATATTTGGTTTTGCTTTTTCAAAATTACTCATGTTAAAAATTGATTCGGATCCAAGTATTTCTTCAGCTATTCCTACATTTGTTGAAATT
>FUFK010037932.1_pt1 | contig 17575 bp, 16 predicted proteins | sample 1021851 | NCBI WGS metagenome assembly FUFK01 (sample SAMEA51879418, study PRJEB19060) | metagenome | reverse complement strand
GAAGGTGATAGGACAATTGCCGCGACTGACTTCCATAAACTTCCTGGTGACACCCCTCATATAGAAACCAATCTAGAACCGGGAGAGATCATTACGGGAATTGAGCTTCCAGAAAAAGGTTTTCCTAAGAACTATCATTATTTGAAGGTCAGGGACAGGCCGTCTTATGCTTTCGCTTTAGTTTCAGTGGCTGCCGCAATTGAACTGGAAAACAACACGATCAAGGACATTAGAGTTGCTTTGGGAGGGGTTGCACACAAGCCCTGGAGAAAACCTTCCGTAGAAAAAGAGTTTATTGGAAAAGANGCAAATACGGAGAATTTCGAGCAATTAGCGGATAAACTTACNGAAGGAGCTAAAGGATACGGTGATAACGATTTNAAAATACCACTGGTTANAAAATCCATTGTAAGAGCATTAACAGAAGCAANGAACAAATAGCATGATAGCAGATACAAAATATATAGGGAANCCTACCAGAAGGGTAGATGGTATNAAAAAAGTAACAGGGAATGCTACCTATAGCGCTGAATTCAATCCTGAGCATTTAGTACATGGATATATTATCAATAGTACGATTTCCAGAGGTAAAATTGTTGCTATTAATGATAANGNNGCTTTAAAAGTNCCGGGAGTTCGACAGGTATTTACCCATGAAAATATCCCGGAAGAAGTTAAAATAAATTCAGATTATACAGATCCTCTGGCTCCTCCNGGTAATCCNTTCAGACCNTTTTANAATGANGANATTCTGTATAANGGACAGCCGGTTGCGCTAATCATTGCAGATACTTTTGAAACNGCCGCTTATGCCGCCGGACTGGTTNAAATAGATTATAAAAAAGAGGAGGGTTGCGAGGTTGATCTTAAGGCTAATCTTCAAAATGCAACCAGAGAGGACGTTCCTGAACCACCAGAGCCAAGGGGTGATGCCGNNGAAGCTTANGACTCTNCNAANCANAAGGTAGATGTAGAATATTATTTGCCTCGNCATTATCAAAATCCTATGGAAACNTTTGCGACCGTAGCGATNTGGAATGANGANNAGCAGGGNTTTACCATNTATGATAAAATACAGGGNGTTGGAAGNAGTCAGCAATATATTNCTGGNATCTTCAATCTGGAAAAAGAAAAGGTTAGGGTTTTATCTCCTTTTGTAGGTGGCGGATTCGGGTCTGGTTTAAGACCACAATATCAACTATTCTGTGCTGCGATGGCCTCAAAAGTCCTCAATTTGCCAGTGAAGGTTGTAATGACCAGAACTCAAATGTTCAGTTTTGGACACAGGCCTGCCTGTTTACAGAGATTAAAACTATCATCTGATGAATCTGGTAAATTGAAATCAATTAATCATGAGGCATTTGGAGAAACATCAAGGTTCGAAATGTTCAACGAAACCGTTGTGGACTGGTCTGGAATGATGTACCAGTGTGATAACGTTAAACTGGATTATCAACTCGTGCCTTTAGATGTTTATACGCCTATGGATATGCGAGCACCCGGAGGAGCTACAGGAATGTATGCGCTGGAATGCGCTATAGACGAACTAGCCATTGAAGCTGGGGTAGATCCACTGGAGTTCCGTTTAATAAACTATGCTGATATTGATCAAAATGAAGGTAAGCCGTATTCGAGCAAAGAATTAAGAGCTGCTTTTCTCAAGGCATCAGAAAGTTTTGGATGGGATAAAAGAAATGCACAGCCCGGAAGCATGCAGGATGGTAATAATCTTGTTGGTTATGGAATGGCCACCGGAGTTTGGGAAGCTTTACAGCAGGAATCTTCAGCGAAAGCAATTTTAACTTCTGAAGGAAAACTAACAGTTAGTAGTGGAACGGCAGATATTGGTACTGGAACATATACGATCATGTCCCAGATAGCTGCGGAAATAGTAGGTATTCCATTGGAAGATGTAGAATTCCAACTTGGAGACTCTAGTTTGCCGAAAGCTCCAATTGAAGGAGGATCCTGGACAGCATCGTCAGTAGGTTCAGCAGTAAAACTTGTGTGTCATGCNCTTCAGAAGAAAATATTTGGATACGCTCAACAGAGTTTTCCAGAAGAGTTGAAAGATGCAATGTTCGAAGATGCNGAGTTCAGTAATAGACANCTGAGCGTAAAATCTANCAGNCTTAGTTATTCTGAAATATTAGCTGCTTCCGGACAAAAATCTGTGGAAACAAGCTTTAATTCTCAACCTGCAGATGATCGTAGTAAATATTCATGCTATTCACATTCCTGTGTTATGGTAGAAGTTCATGTAGATAAGGATACTAAAATGATCACGGTTCCTAGAGTTGTGAGTGCNATAGCAGGAGGTAAAATACTTAATCCTAAGACTGCTGAAAGTCAGATTCTGGGTGGAATTACCTGGGGAATAAGTATGGCGCTTGAGGAAGAAGGNATGATGGATAGNCGTAATGGCCGAATCATGAATGCGAACCTTGCTGAATATCATGTAGCAGTACAAGCAGATATTCAGGATCTTGAAGTGATCTTCGTGCCGGAGCATGATGAAATTGTGAATCCGCTGGGAGCCAAAGGTCTTGGTGAAATTGGTATTGTAGGAGTTGCCTCTGCAATTTGCAATGCGATCTATAACGCTACCGGTAAACGAGTGAGAGAATTGCCCATCACACTTGATAAGTTAGTGTAGATCAGGAAATAAAAAAATGATAAAAAGTAAAAGGGATTTCGAAAATACGAAATCCCTTTTTTTTTGTAGCGAGACCGAGATTTGAACTCGGGACCTCCGGGTTATGAAAATATTCTGCTAGAAGTCAAATCTATCTAAAACACCTGAAAATCAATTAGTTAATGTTGTTTTGATAAATTTTGATATTATATAATATGGCCTAAAATCAACCGATTCTGTACTTATTCTGTACTTATTCTGTACTAGTTTTTAGGTGTAAATTATTATATTACAGGGTTTTAAATCCTAACTGTATGGCAAATTTAAAGATTGTTTTGAGGAAAAACATGAAAAAGAAGGATGGAAGGATACCTCTGGCCTTAAGAATTAGCGAAAATTATAAAACGAATTATGTTTGGCTGGGACATTCTGTATTTGAAAAAGATTGGGATAACGTTGCTTGTAAGGTTAAAAAGACTCATCCAAACTTTAAGCAGTTAAATAACTTTTTGATGAAAAGGATGATTGAAGTCAATGATATCTATTTCAATGCAGAGAAAAAAATTACGCCAAGGCAAATAAAACAAAAATTAAAAGGGCCAGATGGCTCTAAATCTTTCTTTACTGTTGCCACTGAACATATNCAAAGTAAATATGACACGGGAGTTTTTTCAGTTGCTAAAGCGCAGTTATCAATACTATATAATATTGAAGAATTTATACAACTAAAGAATTCGAGAAGTAAGGCAAAAATCATCCAAGAAATTAAACAAAGACGGTTAAAGCGAGTGAGCGAGGCAAGAAGATCTAAATATCACTGGATGGATGGCGTTGCATATTTTAAAAAAAATGATAACCTAAGATTCAGGGATATTGACGAATCTTTTATTAGAAAATATAAGACATTTTGTTCTTCTTACCTGAATCATAAACCAAGGACAATAACCAATCAGCTTATTTTCATTAGAACTCTTTATAATATTGCAATTAAAGAAGGAGTAATTGCCCAGAAATATTATCCTTTTGCTGGTGAGAAAGAGAAAATTAGAATATCCTCAGGTAATAAAATTGGATTGAATGTAGAAGAAATTGAGAAGATAGAATCACTCGAATTAGAGAAGTACTCAACTATATGGCATACTCACAACATATGGTTGTTTTCTTTTTATTTTGCCGGGATGCGAATCTCAGATGTAATTAAATTAAAATGGTCTGATTTCAAGGATAAACGTTTATACTATGTCATGGAAAAAAATGGTAAACCTCTAAGTTTAAAAATTCCTGATAAAGCTAGGATTATAATTGATTACTATCGCCCAGATAAGAAATTCAATAATGGATATTTATTCCCTTTTTTACGGGAAGTAGATCAAACTCAAGCCGAACAAATTTATACACGGACAAAGAGTACCACTAAACTTCTCAATAAATATTTAAAAAGAATAGCTAAACTCTGTGGCATTGATAAAACATTATCGAATCATATAGCCCGTCATAGCTTTGGAAATATTGCAGGTGATAGAATTCACCCTTTAATGCTGCAAAAATTATATAGACATAGTGATTTAAAAACCACTTTAAATTATCAGGCAAATTTTATTCATCGTGATGCTGATGAAGCTCTGGATAGTGTTATTAACTTTTAATTTGAGATTATCTTTCTTAAGTTTAATCTTATGATAATCCTTACATTATGTAATCTTTACTTGATTTCTTATATAAAATCTAAGCTTTAATTTTGACACCGGCCGGATATTTTTCACCATCATTTAAAAATTTTAATATCCTGAATAGAATGGCTCGATACGGCATGAACTTAGACCAAATTTTATTTAGTTCTCTATCAAAATAATTGAATGCCNTAATTTTTCGGCCTATTTAACTAACCAAAAATACCTATATGGAAATTTATCTAATTATCGGAATAATCCTGTATGTCGCCATAGTTCTGGATATTCTGCAAACCACTTTATCCATGCAGGGCGGGGGTTGGCTTACCAGCCGTTTTTCACATTTTTTCTGGAAGTTTTTATTGCTGATTTCTGGCAGGAACGGTAATTCTAAATTGCTGGCCCATGCGGGTTATTTTCTACTAATTTCTATTGTGCTAATCTGGGTATTCTTTTTATGGGCGAGCATGGTTTTTATACTTTATTCTTCTCCTGGCTCTATTATAGATAGTACCACAAAAATTCCGGCCGGTTTCTGGCAAATTACGTATTATAGTGGATTTACGGTTTCAACTTTAGGAATGGGGGATTATGTAGCCTCCACCGATCTTTGGAGGGTACTTACCACTATATATTCCTTTACAGGGCTTATTCTCCTCACCATGTCTGTCACCTATTTTATTCCGGTCCTTTCAGCAGTCATAGACCAGCGTAAACTTGGCATAAGTTTAAGTACACTGGGAAGCAGTCCCGAAGAAATTGTAATGAGTGCCTGGAATGGTGAAAATTTCGATCGGCTAACAGGTAAAATTGATGAAATTTCAGACTCCATAATCAAATATAGCCAGCAACACCGGGCTTACCCGGTAATTCACTATTTTCATAATAATAAAGGGAAAAATGCGATTATTCTGCAACTGGCAAGGCTTTATGAAGCTTTGTTGATTATTTCAGATCAAATTAAAGAGGAATTCAGACCTGATTCTAAAGACATAAAACCACTAATAGTAGCTTATGATAATTATTTTGAAGTAATCGCCGAGGTAACCCACATGAGGCTCTTACCTTCGGGCCCTCCGGCTTCAACTACTCATAGGCTTTTAGAAAAGGAACTTATACTGGAGAATTTTGATACGGATGGGTTTTCAGCAAAGGTGAGCAAAAATCGTCTATTTTTCAAAACTTTAGTGCGTCAGGAAGGATGGAATTGGGAACATGTAGACCCAAAATATTCTTAATTATTTTACATCTAAGTTAAAATAATTTAAAACAGAAGGACCTTAGCATAATTTTAAAAGTAATTTTTAATGTGCATGCTTAATTTTATGTAGAATCAAAAAATTTAATAAATTATGAGAAATGAAAAACTAATTAAAGCCCTTGGAAATTGTATTAACCATTGTAATTTTTGTGCAGATGCCTGTCTTGATGAAGATGATGTAAAGATGATGGTAGATTGTATTCGTATAGACCATGTTTGTGCTGAAGCCTGTTCTGCCTTAAGTCAAATTTTAGCAACCAGTTATAAAGATGTACAGGGGTTAGTTGATTATTGCAAAAAAGTATGCGAAAAATGTGCTCAGGAATGTGATAAACATGATGCCCAGCACTGTAAGGATTGTGCGAAAGCATGTCGCGAATGTGCAGAAGCTTGTGCTACTTTTAAAGCTTAAAGATTTAAATCAAGTTTTGTTAAAAACCCGGCCACGTCCGGGTTTTTTTGAAAAAATTTGGAAGGTGACAGTGAAGTTGGTGTGACGATCCTGATGTGAAGCATATGAATTTAAATCCCATAAAAGAGATAGGGTAGATGGACGAAGTATAAAATTTATAGTATAATATAAGGCATGGACAAACCGGCAATTCAGGCAAATAAAGAAGTTATTGTTGTGAGTGGAAGCAGTGGGCTAACCATATTAACGAACTTGCTAAAAAGTATCTTGTCGTAGGGCTGGATAATGTGGGTTATCCCTTTCCTCCACCCACGGCAGAATGTGTATGTATAGACTTCACCTCAGATACCAGTATAAAAAATGCCTTTGAACGAGTACGTTTTGCCTATGGAAATAGAATTGCCTCTGTGGTGCATCTTGCGGCTTATTATGATTTTTCAGGAGAATCCAGCCCTCTTTATCAAAAAATTACTGTGGAAGGCACCGAAAGGCTTCTGAAAGAATTACAGGATTTTGAAGTGGAGCAGTCTGGGTAAAAACAAGGTTTATCCAAAAACCTATGCCTGTGGGAAAAATATACCATCCGGAAGTTGCGGCCAGGGCCATTGTAGAAGTCGAAAAACAGTAGATCGGCTAAGGATGGTAGGATACCCTACGATTCAAACAATTTTACGAAATAAATTAGTGCCCGATTTTCTTGACCATTATATGGCAAAATACGGGATTGAGGGTCAGTTAACAAATGAGCAAGAAGATCCACACAGAAAAGATAACCTTTGGGAACCCGTACCAGGCGATCCGGGTATTTATGGCGATTTTAAGGACCGCGCGCAGGATTATAGTACCTTTGATCAGATTTACGAACACAAAAAAGTAATAGGGGTTTTTGGTGTCCCTATGCTGGGAGTGTCAATCCTTACACGAATAATGAAATCCTAAATGCTTTAAAAAGGAATTTGCAAAAATTATCTGGTCGGTTTAAAATAAAATGAAAGGTAAAGCAGAATGACACATAATTATAAAAAACTGGAATTTAGCTGCAACTATTGACGGTTCCGTGCAATAGAATCCCATCAGAGGAAGATGGAGTGATTAATGCCTCCGTGAACCTTTAAACAGAGAAACTGAACAATTTTATTTATGATCAGATTACTACGAACCTTCTAAAAAACATTAAAAAAAATAGCTAAAAAGAAAAAATAAAAGTCTTTCTAATCACACCGCCAGACATACAAGATTGCCNGCGATTCCATTAATCCTTTAATGCTACAAATTATATAGACATAGTGATTTAAAAACCACCTTGAATTATGGGGCAATTTNATCCATAAAGAAGCAGATGATGTACTGAATAGTGTGGTGAACTTCTAAAAAACAACATCTGCCATCTTTTTCGATTGTTAATTCATTAATTTTTACAAGTTGGAAATCTAACGCCGTATGAAAAACCTAATTTCCTTTTTGATGACGTAGAAATTCTATTTTTGAATTTACCAATGATGGAATGGACATAATTTTCCATTAATAATTTAAATTAAGACCGACTCCAAAACCCATATCACTGTCGAAATGAGTGGTAATCCCCAAATTACGTGTTGTGATATAACGCAAACCNGCCATATATTCCTTATCTGTATTCCACATCAGGTTCATACGCAACCTTTGGGTTACGGGTATATCATTGCGCTCAAATTGTAACCTGATATTACCGTCCGTAAATATTTCTGCTTGTGCCATTACCAACATCGGTAGGGTGTAATTGACTCCTATGCTCACTAAAGAGCGTTTATCTTTGGTGTTTTTTTGGCTAAACAAATTTTCCTCAACCTCATTATGTCCCAATTTTCTATAGCGCCAATCAAACCCAACAAACGGTATCAGCCACTGCATTTTTCCAATATACCTTCCTATGTGTGTTTCTGTTTCATAACCGTGCATATCATTGTAGCCCAAACGCCATTCGGTGCCAAAACTCCATCGTGTACTTTGAGCCATCAGCAATCCATCATTTCCGTTGGTCGCAAAATCGTTTTCTACCATCAGGTGGAAATCCCGGTCGTCACCTTTTAATTTTCTTAACGCCAATTCAGGGTTTGGTATCAAAGGATTTGGCTCTTGGTTTTCATAACTGAAAACCCTGCCCATACCGCTCATCATATGGTACAATATGTGGCAGTGAAAAAACCAGTCGCCTTCTACATTGGCCTCAAACTCGATAACATCGGTTTCCATAGGCATAATATCCACTACATTTTTTAGCGGTGCATACTCGCCTTGGCTGTTGAGCAACCTAAAGTCGTGGCCGTGCAGGTGCATCGGGTGTCGCATCATTGAATTGTTATACAGGGTAATCCTTACTTTCTCCCCTTTTTTTATTAATATTTTATCGCTTTCTGAAATAACCTTATTGTCCAAGCTCCAAACATAACGGTTCATATTGCCGGTTAACGTAAAGTGCAGTTCCTTTATGGGTGCATCCTGTGGAAGTTTTGTTACCGTAGGCGATTTCAACATAGCGTAGTTGAGGGTCGTAATGTTTGCAAGTTCGTTGCTCTTGTACATAGCTTCGCTCATCTTCATTCCATCCATATCCTGTTTTCCATCGATTTTGTGGCCATTAGGATCTTCGCCATCCATTTCCATTTTCTTGTCTTTTCCGTTATCCTCAGGACCGGTTATTTCAGGATACATCACCACGTTCATATCCATTTGCTGCATACTCATACTCATTCCCATTTGGTCCAGATCGCCGTTCATCTTCATCATTTCGTTCATCATTTCCATACCTTCAAAATATTTCAGTTTTGGAAGCCGTTCCGTAAGTTTTTTGATGCCCTCTCCAAGATATATGGAAGCCGATTTTGTACGGTCTTCCGGTGTTACTAAAAATTCAAAGGCAGTATTGTCCGCAGGAATGGTAACAACCACATCATAGGTTTCTGATACAGCAATAAACATTCTATCAACATCCACAGGTTCCACATCATTACCGTCGTTGGCCACCACGGTTATTTTACCACCGGCGTAGGTAAGCCAAAAATAACTGGAAGCACCGCCATTTGAAACGCGCAGCCGTACTTTATCGCCAGCTTTTAAGCCCTTGAGGGATGTATCTTCATTTTCACTTTTGCCATTGATGAGGAATTTGTCATAATACACATCGCTCACGTCCATTGCAAGCATCCGTTTCCATTCATTATGAAGTTTTGTTTTAAAGTGCCCCTTTTTAATAGCCTCGGCATAACTCTGTGTAGTCCCTTTTTGTATGGCAAACCAGTCGGATGCGTTGTGGAGCATACGATGCACATTTTCTGGTTTCAAGTCCGTCCATTCGCTCAATACTATGGGAATGGTGGGCAGGTCGTCAATGCCTTTTCTGAAGGTCTTATCGTCCGGTCTCTTGTTCAAAATCATAGAACCATACATACCAATCTGTTCCTGAAGCCCAAAATGGCTGTGGTACCAATGGGTCCCGTGCTGTATGATTGGGAAGGTATATTTATGGACGCTGTGCGGCGGAATGGGCATTTGGGTAAGGTAAGGTACGCCATCTTCCTTATTGGGCAAAAACAGACCGTGCCAATGCAGGGCTGTTTCTTCATCCAACTCATTGTGCACATAAATTTCGGCAATGTCGCCTTCTGTGAACGTTAGCGTTGGCATTGGTATTTGTCCGTTCACTGCGATGGCACGTTTTTCCTTACCCGTAAAATTTACGATGGTATCACGAACATATAGGTCGTAGCGCACTATATTTTGTGCCTTTATGGAAAGCGTTTCGAGAAACAGGATTATTATTATAATTTTTTTCATTTTGGTATCAAAAATCAAATTTTATTGAATTCAATTTTTAGTGTCAATAGTTTCCACGGTAGAGCCACAGCTTAATATTTGAGAACCATAATAGGGATTTTTAACGGTCTTGTCCTTGCTCAACCAATTGGCATCCTGCATTGGGCAGTATTGGTAATAAAGGGTCTCATTGGTATCGTAAACAGAAATTATATCGTGCATATATTTTGACAGAACCTTGAATGTTTCCCGTTGCTTGCCAATATCCTTGGTTGCTGCAATGCTTTTTGCGGCTTCCATTAAAGATGGCATTACCTTGGTTACAGCGGTTTGCCCTTCCGCCGTCAACGCTTCTGTTTTCAAGTTTTTTAATATAGTCAACCATTCCGCAGATTTTCCATTCGCTATCGTCGCATTGGTTTTTACCAGGGCATCTTTTATAGCAAAATAATTATTGAACACGGCTTCCATTGGATTTGTTTCCGTCATTTCAGACATTGTCATTTCTTCCATTGGTTTATTTTTTTTCTTCTCCATTTTGGTATGGTCCATAGCCCTTATGGGCTGCTTTTGCTGTCTTTCGTACTTGCAATATTCGGCAAGTTGTGCATAAGCAGCATCCGGTGCCAGATATTCGTCGTTGTCATAACCTGCCAACGCGATGCGTTTTAATATTTCGTCCCGATTTGTTTTTTCGGAATCGAAGCTTATTTCTGCCATTTTGCTGTCCTTGTTCCAAGTAACGCTGGCCACATTTTTAAGCTTTCCCGCATTTTCGATAGCTGATTTACACGTATCGCAGTTACCGAGAATTTTTACAGTTTCCCTTGTTGGGTTTTTAATTTGGGCGAAGCCCGTAGTTGTTGATAGCACCACCGATAGCACTATCAATATGTTAAATATTGATTTCATTATAAAAGATTTGAATTATTTGATACGTTTTAATTTTGAAAACAAGAAGTTCGTTTTCAATCTGACATAGCTTTGGCTGTCAAGGTAGATGAACTAACTTAATTTTGGCGGGGACCAAATCTGGAAATAGACTGGTTTTGGCTGTTGTTTTGCATAGTTCCAAAGATTTTTGAAAGCAGCCATAGCAACAGGATTTGATGCTTCTGAAGTTGAAGAATAATTTATTGGTAAAATTGTGGTTGATGGGCAATGGCAGGAAATACTTCCACAGGTTCCATCGCAATCCTTTTCTTTCTTGTCTTGGCTTTTATGACCCTTGCAACAATCGCTCTTTGAGTGTTCTGCACTATCTGCACAACTGATTTTTTCAGATGGGTGGGAAAGATCAATATGTGCCCATACGCTCGTTGGCACTAAAAAAATGCCAAGGGTAAGTACAATTATCACTATTTGAATCTTTTTTCCCATTTTGAATAGCGCAGCGAATTTAGTGAAAAAAGCAATCCGTTTTACAGCTCGGTCTTCTGTAGAATTAAATATGCTTTTACTCTTAAAGTTTATCCAACTTCATCAGTGACAATTTCAGAGCTCAACATTTTGGGAAAAGCTTCTAGTACCAAAAAACGATAGAATTAATGAATGTGCTCCTCTTCATTCTGTTCTTATCAATCCATTTTAAGACCTCACATCTTTAGGCAACATCAGTCATTTTTTGATTAAAACATTTAATCACATTTTGAATAATTCGGGATGTTTCTTTTTTAGGAAGTCTGGACGTTCAAAAAAATACTCTGAAGCAACGGCCAGGAATTCAGCTTGATTGGTTCCTCCATATTTTCTAATAGCAGAATGGTTATCATTTATCGCTTTCATCTCTTCATGGATTAAATTTAATCAAGGTATTGCATATTGATGTTCCCTTAGCTGTTCTGGCACACCGTCTGTTCTGTCGTCCAACTTATCTATAAGATGTACGAATTCGTGTATGCCGGTATTACTTTTATCGCTGGTATTTTTAAAGCCGTGGTATAATGCTTTTTTAGGAAGTATCATCTGTTTCTCGAACCTTCCATTCCCAACTATTCCACCAATATTCCATGCGTTATCCTTACTACTAGAGTGCATATCCTCATTAAATTTATCTGGATATAAAAGGATGCCGCTTAAATTGGTGTAGTGCCATTCTTCGAAGCCAAAAACAGGGATTACTGCGCTTGCCGCAATTAAAATCTTGTCCAATTCTTCCAATTCAAGCTTCACAGTGTCGATATAGACCTCACTTAAAAATAGCATCATTTTTTGCTGAAAAATCAGCTGCCTATCTTTTGAAAGGTTTCTATAAAACAGCACATTATCCATCAGTAATTTGTGCCAATGCTCTGGAAATGGCTTTACGCTATGGCGTTTCGCTTTTCTATAAAAATGAACAGCAAAGAGAACAATCACAACCGAAATTAAAATGTAAACCATATTAAAAAAACGTATTAATCTATAGGTTCGGCTTTAAATCCCACTTTTTGCAAAACCGATTTTACATCTTCTTCGGTTGCACCATCGCTTTCAATGGTTAGGATTTTATCAGGATTAGAGGTATCTACTTCCCAACTTTCTACACCTTCTTGTTTGTTTAAAAAAGGGGTTACTTTTGATACACACCCACCACAATTGATATTTGTTTTAAATTTTAAAGTTTTCATAGTATTGAATTTATTTATTATTAAAGTTTTGCTCGTTTAAGTCTTAAGCTATTTGCAACAACAGATACACTACTGAATGCCATTGCTGCGCCTGCAATCATCGGGTCCAATAAAAAACCGTTTACGGGATACAGAATTCCCGCTGCAATTGGAATACCGATGATGTTATAAATGAATGCCCAAAATAAGTTTTGACGTATGCCCAACACGGTTCTTTTTGACAGTTCCAATGCTTTTGGGATGGATTGCAAATCTGACGTTATCAAGGTCATTTTTGCGACATCCATTGCTATGTCCGAACCTTTACCCATTGCAATACTTACATTGGCTTGCGCCAAAGCGTGCGAATCGTTGATACCATCGCCAACCATTGCGACTATTTTTCCGTCCGCCTGTAATTTTTCGACAAAAGCCGCTTTGTCCGAAGGCATTACTTCGCCNTGGTAATTTGTTATTCCTACNTGATTTGCAACAGCNNATGCGGTTTTANTGTTATCTCCCGTGAGCATATAGACCTCGATGCCTCTTTCTTGAAGCGTAGCTATNGCTTTTTTTGAAGTTTCNTTNATCTTGTCCGCNATGGCNAGTATCGCGAGCACTTGATTTTCNTTACNNAANAATATGACTGTTTTTGCNTTNTCTTCGAGACTTTCTGCNGTTTGCATTAAAGTAGNNTCGATTTGAATATTCTTTTCGACCATTAGTTTATGGTTGCCCACATAATATTTTGAACCATTCTGCTGTTGCGCCTTTACACCTTTTCCGGTAATGCTTTCGAAGGAAGTAATTTCTGCTTGTTCAATATTTTCCTCTTTCAAATGATTGACGACGGCTTCTGCCAAGGGATGTTCTGATTGTGCTTCAATAGACAAGAGAATTTCCTTGTATTCATTTTTATTTTCAAGGGTATCCTTCCAGAGTATATCGGTTACCAATGGTTTTCCTTCTGTAATCGTACCCGTTTTATCGAGGATGACTGCATTTACTTTATGGCCAAGTTCTAAACTTTCGGCATCTTTTATCAAAATATTGTTTTCTGCTCCCTTGCCGATACCTACCATTATGGCGGTAGGCGTTGCCAAGCCCAAGGCACAGGGACAAGCAATAATCAACACGGCTACAGAGGCCAACAAGGCTTGTGAAAAGCCATTGTCGCCACCTATAGACATCCAGACGATGAAGGTTACAAAGGAAATACCCAATACCACGGGAACGAAGATACCGGCAATCTTATCGACCAGTTTTTGAACCGGTGCCTTACTCCCTTGCGCTTGCTGAACCATTTTAATAATTTGGGAAAGCAAGGTTTCTCCACCAACTTTTTCAGCGGTAAATTGAAAGCTTCCTTTCTGATTAACCGTACCGGCGAAGACCTTTTCCCCTTGGGATTTCTGAACTGGAACAGGTTCTCCCGTAATCATACTTTCATCTACATACGAACTTCCCTTGGAAACTTCGCCATCCACGGGAATCTTTTCTCCGGGACGCACCAAAATGGTCTGACCCACTTGTACGGATGAAATTGGGATTTCCTTTTCTTCTCCATTCTCAATAATTTTAAGGGTTTTAGGCTGAAGACCCATTAGTTTTTTGATGGCTGAAGACGTATTTGATTTCGCCTTTTCTTCCAATAGTTTCCCCAAGGAAATAAAAGTAATAATCACGGTAGCCGCTTCGTAATATACGTTAGGCTCGATACCACGACTCAACCAAAATTCAGGAAAGAAAGTGTTAAATACACTAAAGAGGAAAGCGATTCCGGTACTCAAAGCGACTAAAGTATCCATATTAGCTTTACCGTGTTTAGCCTGCTTGATGGCATTGATGAAAAAGCTGCGTCCAAACCAAAAGAGTATAGGAAATGCTAATACCAAAGAAATCCATTTACCTGGTTCCCATTGCATATAGAACATTCCCAACACAAAAATGGGTAGCGTAAGGATTGCCGACCAGATAGTACGTTTTTTTATATCCTGATAATGCTTTTCCTGAAGTTCTTGCTGTACTTCCGAAGGGTCTTCGGCATCAATAATTATGTCATAGCCGACCTGTCTTAGAGTATTTTGCAATTGTTCTTCGGTAGTGCCTTCGTCGTAATCCACCAATACCGAACTGCTGGCAAAGTTAACCTCGGCTTTGTTCACACCTTCGGTATGTGAAAGTATAGATTCAACGCTTGATGCACAAGCTGCACAGGTCATCCCTGTTAATGGGAAGGATTTTTTTATTCCCTGATTATGATTCTTTTTTTCGGTTTCAAATATATTAATTGTCTCCATAAACCCATCTTTATTTGTACAATACAAATTTCAGGATTAAAAGACTTTAATGTGTTACGTAATATGCTTGATGATTTGTAGAATTTGCTGATATATTTTTTTAATATCAAATCTCATCCAATGATTTTCGGTTTTTATCCACGGACTTCTTAAACTGCGTGGGTGTCATTCCCGTTACTTTTTTGAATTGATTGCTTAAGTACGCAACGCTACTATAATGTAGTTGAAATACTATCTCACTCAAGGTTAATTCGTCGTAAACAATAAGTTCTTTAACACGTTCAATCTTCTGATTGATAATGTATTGCTCAAACGTTATGCTTTCTACTGACGAGAATAGGGAACTTAAATATTTATAATCTAAGTTTAGTTCGCCTGTAACAGTATCTGCCCATTTTAAATCGGGCTCTTGATTGGAATGATGTACTTTCTCCACAACCAAAGTTTTCATTTGCTCGATAAGCTGTGCTTTACGGTCATTAATTATATTGAAACCAGAGTCTTGAAGTTTTTCGGCTAAAGCGTTTCTTTCCGTTTCCTCAAGTATTGATACCAATTCTACTTCGCCCAACTTAATCGCCTTAAATTCAAGATTTAAATCACGTAAGACCCGTGATACTGTCGAAATGCATCTTGGACAGACCATATTTTTTATGTAAATAGTATTCGACATAGTTGTTATAGTTTTTTAAACATTGATCTTCCACGTATTAAAGTTTTAAAAGCTTATATAGATGGTTGCGAATAAAGCTGCGAGAAATAAGATAACCATAGCAATAATACCGTAAATTTTTTCCCTTGTGGTAATGGTATTACTTTTAGGTTGTATCATTTTCTTGTTTTTGTCTTTTCTTCTATTTCTTCTATTTTCACTCATAATCTTATTTTCAAGTAAAAAAATCGTGCTATTTTTTGAAAGAATTACTCAATTGTATCCTTAATCTCGCCACAGTTCAACATTGCTTGTCCATAATAAGGATTTCGAATTTCTTCCTCCAAACTCAACCAGTAAGCACCATTGTTATCATTTGCCATTGGACAAAATTGGCTGTAGGCTTTTTGGTTTACTCCAAAAAGCTGGATACTACTTATCATATGTGCAGATAAATGTTTAAAATGGTCTCTTTGCTCGGAAATATCTGATTTATTGGTAATAGCTGTTGCAGAATTCTGCAATTCCTTTTGAATGGTCATCCAATGGTTATGTGCTTTGTCATCGGACAACAACTTCATATCTACATTTTTCAATGACTGTGTGATTTGCTTTCCTGCTCGCTGTGCATTTTTGGCATCATCATTAACCAAAGCATCTTTCAAAAGAATATAATCATCAAAAACCTGTTTTAACTGGCCTTGAAATTTGCTGGAAACTTCAATCCTTTCATTCATTTGTGAATGATTGGTGCTGTTCATATTATCCTCGGCAGTAACACCTTGCATTCCCAGATGGCCTTCGTGGCCGGTCATTGTCTTGCCACCAGCTGAGTTCATCATACTTTTTTTACCTTGTAATTGTGCAGCAGCATCTACTGTAAACGTACCATTAGTAACCACTTCATCGCCATTTTCAAGACCATCAAGAATGGTATAGGTATCACCATTAGAATTACCTAACCGTACTTCCCTCATTTCGAAAACAGGTTGGTCTGGGTTTGTTTTAACGTACACCACAGAACGTTCTCCCGTCCACATCACAGCTGTAGCAGGAACTGTTATTTTACTTAAAGTGCTTTCTTGAGCACCTTCAATTTTACCCTCGACGAACATTCCTGGTTTGAACAAATCATTTTTATTATTTAGCACCGCTCTAACTACGACGGTTCGTGTAGAAGAATTTAATAAAGGGTCAATAAATGAAACTTTTGCATCAAAAACTTCATTGCGATACGCATTGGTAGTCACTTTAATAGTTTGACCAACTTTCAAGGAAGCAATCTGATTCTCATAGGCATCAAATTCTGCCCAGACCGTATTGAGGTTGGCAATTTTATACAAGGGTTGTCCTTGTTTTACATAGTCACCTTCTTCTACCATTTTATGCGTTACTGTCCCAGAAACGGTTGCATAAACAGGGAAATTTTCTTGTACTTTTCCAGCGGTCTCTATAGCATTAATTTGCTTTTCAGAAAGTTTCCAAAGCTTTAGTTTATTCCTCACAGCTTTATAGAGTGCTGGCTGTGATTCCTTCAACGATGCAGCCGTGAGTAATTCTTGTTGGGCAGAAACTAATTCAGGTGAATAAATAGTTGCCAAACGCTGTCCGGCACCTACACGTTCTCCTGTAGTATTAACATAGAGGTTTTCAATTCTTCCACCAAAATAGGTGACCTGCACAGCGTTGGATTCTTCATTGGGCTTTATCTTTCCAGATAGTTTTAATGTGCCACTACCCATCTGACCTTGTCCTACGACCGACGTTTGTATGTTGGCCAGTGCCATTGCATTTTCGGTCATCTTAATCTCATCCGCAGACAGACCGTCTGCTCCGGCCTCAGCTGGAATGAGGTCCATTCCGCAGATTGGGCAATCGCCAGGTTCAGGTTGCATAATTTGTGGGTGCATTGAGCAAGTCCACATCTGCTCAGCACTTTCACCTGAATGATCGTGCGAATCTGACATATCCGACAAGTCCTTTATTGCCTGTTCATCATTTCCTGACCCTCCAAATATGAGCCATCCTCCCAATAGCCCTACTACTAAGGCAAGGCCAATAAATATTAAATTCTTTTTCATAATATAAATTTTAAAAGAAATAGTGCGTGTACTATTCCTCTTTTTGGTTTTCCAATCTGTAAATAATCTTTTTCATTTGTGCAATCTCACGCAACTGTGCCTCGATTATTTCCTCGGCAAGTTTTTTGGCTTCTGGGTCTTTTATGTCGGCTCTTTTGCTTGTTAAGATTGCAATAGAGTGGTG
>FUFK010726046.1_pt1 | contig 17578 bp, 33 predicted proteins | sample 1021851 | NCBI WGS metagenome assembly FUFK01 (sample SAMEA51879418, study PRJEB19060) | metagenome | reverse complement strand
GGACAAGTATTAGTTTATAACAACAGTGCTAGTGAGTTTCAACCTGGTTCTGTTGGTTCAGCAACAGCACTTATAGATGGAGATAGTGACTTTACATTATCAGATGGTGTTGCTAATGGAATACACTACGAGTTAGACAATACAGATATGGCTGACTGGAATCAAGGTGGTATTGCCTTAACAACAGCAGGTGGTATATTTAGACATCACCAAACACAAGCTGCAACATATACAGTAGCTGCAAACGAAGGAGCTGTTTTAGCTGGTCCAATAACAATCACAGGAACAGTGACAAACTCTGGTACAATGGTCGTTATCTAATGGCTAATGTAAAAGTAAACACAATATCAAAAGTATCTGGCAACAATGTTGCTATGCAAGTGCCTTTAAATTTAAAGTCTTATACAACAACACAGAGAGATGCACTAACAAGTGCTGCTGGTGACATAATATACAACACTACAGACAGTAAAGTTCAGTTTTACAATGGAAGCAGTTGGAGTGATTTATAATGAGTACACTAGAAACAAACTCTATAGGTAAATACTCTGGTGATAATGTTTCTATTGATGATGCACTAAGGTTTAAGTCTTATACAACAACACAAAGAGATGCACTAACTTCAGTCGCTGGGGATACTATATATAACAGCACAACTACAAAAGTAGAATATTACAATGGTTCTTCTTGGGTAGCAACTGGTGCTTCTTCATTTGCAATAGAATATTTAATTATTGCTGGAGGTGGTAGTGGTGGAGGTTCTAACCAAACAGGCTCTGGTGGTGGAGGTGCAGGAGGTTATTTAAACTCATACGCATCTGAAACTTCTGGTAGAAATTCTTCAACTGCTAATACTTTTACAACATATAAAGACACAAATTATACAGTAACTGTTGGTGCAGGTGGTGCATCAGTAACTGGTTTAGTAGATGGAAATGAAGGTAATAATAGTGTTTTTGATTTTGTTGTTGCAATAGGTGGTGGCTCTGGTGGAAAACCTACAAAAAATGGAAAAGGGGGTGGCTCTGGTGGTGGTTGTGGTGCACAAACTGGACAAGATGGTGGAAATGGTTTACTTTTACAAGGTTTTGATGGTGGAGGAGTAACAACATCAGGTACACCTTATGCTGCTGGAGGTGGAGGTGGTGCTTCTGCTTCTGGTGGAACAGGAACATCTAGTGCAGGTGCAGGAGGAAATGGTTTAAGTTCATCTATTACAGGCTCTAGTGTTACGAGAGCAGGTGGTGGTGGTGGTGGTGCATATAACACAACAGGTGCATCTGGTGGAACTGGAGGTGGAGGAGATGGTGGTGGTAACTCTGGTGGAGAAGCTGGAGGTGCTGGAACTGTTAATACTGGCTCTGGTGGTGGAGGTTGTATAAACAATCAAGCATCTGGTGCAGGTGGTAGTGGTATAGTAATACTTAGATACGCAACAGCAGATGCAACTATTTCAGTTGGTGCAGGTTTAACTTCATCAAGTGCAACAGATGGGTCTGACACAGTAGTAACATTTACAGCAGGAACAGGAACAGTGAGTTTTAGCTAATGAGTGAATTAAAAACAAATAAGATTTCAACAAATGATGGCAACAATGTAGCTATAGATAATTCACTTAACTTAAAGTCATATACTACTACTCAAAGAGATGCTTTAACTTCTGCTGCTGGGGATATGATATACAATACTACTGATAGTGTAGTTCAATTTCATAATGGTACAACTTGGGTAGCTGCTGGTTCTGGTTTGTTAGTAGAGTATGTACTTATTGCAGGTGGTGGTAGTGGTGGTACTTCTATCGCTAACAATGTTGGTGGTGGAGGTGGAGGAGCTGGTGGTTACATAAGTTCTTTTGGAACAGAAAGTTCTGGTGGTGGTGGACCTACTGGACTTAAACTTCTTTTAACAACTTCAGTAGGATATTCAATAACTGTAGGTGCAGGAGGTTCTGGTATAGCTAACACAACAAGTAATGTTCAAGGTAATCCAGGTAACAATAGTGCTATAAGTAGTATTTCTGTAATAGGTGGTGGTTATGGTGGTAAGGTTTTATCAAATGGAGGTGCTGGTGGTTCTGGTGGAGGTGCTGGTGGTTATAGCACAGCTACTGGTGGAGCTGGTACTGCCAATCAAGGTTACGCAGGTGGTAATGCTGTAAGTGGAAGATTTGGTACTGCTGGTGGTGGTGGTGCAGGTGCAGTTGGTGGAAATGCACACCCTACTGATAATTCAGGTGGAGATGGTGGTGCAGGTGTTGCTTCTAGCATTACAGGTTCTAGTGTAACTAGAGCAGGTGGTGGTGGAGGTACTGGTAGTAGTGGTGGACACTCTGGAGGCACTGGTGGTGGTGGAGATGGAGGTGCTGGTTCTACTGCTGGTTCTGCTGGTACAGCTTATACTGGTGGTGGTGGAGGAGCAGGTAATGGTAATGGTGGTGTTAATGGTTCTTCTGGTAATGGTGGAAGTGGTGTAGTTATACTTAGATACCCAAATAGTTTTACTGCTGCTTTAAGTGGTGGTGCAACATCAACTTCTGGAGAACAAACTACAGGTAGTGATAAATACATACAGATAGAAAGCACAGGCACAGTTACATTTAGCTGATATAATAGGAGAGATATGGCACATTACGCATTTATAAACGAAAATAACATAGTAACAGAAGTTATTGTAGGTAAAGATGAAGATGATACTACAGATTTACCAGAAGGTTTTGCAGACTGGGAAGCCTGGTATGCAGACTTTAGAGGTCAGACTTGTAAAAGAACTTCATACAATACAATAGCTAACACACATACTGGAGATGGTACACCTTTTAGGGGTAACTATGCAGGTATTGGATATACTTATGATTCAGACAATGATGTATTTTATGGACCACAACCTTTTGGTAGCTGGACACTTTCATCTGACTGGGTATGGGAAGCACCTATTGCTTACCCTGATGATGGTAATGCGTACATTTGGAACGAAAATGCGTATCAAGGAGATAACACACAAGGCTGGGAGCAAGTAAGTGAGTAGCGAATTAAAAGTAGATACAATATCTGAAAAGACCACTGATGGTGGTGTTACAATAGATGGAGTGTTAATTAAAGATGGAGCAGTTTCTGGTGTAGGTGCTGCTTTTAACGAGTTTATGCTAATAGGAGCATAGAAAGGATATAATGGCAAACGCATATAAAATACTTGGACAAGTTGCAGATGCTTCAGCTAATGATGTGGAACTTTATCTTGTTCCTGCAAGTACAGAAGCAGTAGTTTCAACTATTGTTGTATGCAACAGAGAAGCAGCTAACAACACATTTAGAATTGCTACAAAAACAGATAACTCTGCTGTAGCTAATACTGATTATGTTGCTTACGATTCAGTTATTAATGGTAATGATACTATTACATTAACATTAGGTATTACATTACAAGCAGGTGCAGAAATTTCTGTAGGTGCATCAGATGCAAATGTAACGTTTCAAGCATACGGTACACAAATAACATAAAGGTTTATTATGTCTATAAATTCTTTAAATAAATCTGGCTTGTCAGGAGCTAAAAACAAATCTATTCGTGAGGCTAGAGAAGAACCTAAATTATCCAATAATCAATTTGAAGTAACTTACTTAGTTGTCGGTGGTGGCGGTGGCGGTGGCTGGGGTGGTCACGGTACAGACCAACGTGGTGGTGGCGGTGGTGGTGGAGGATTTAGAAACTCCACACCAGGAGAAGAAACTGGTTATCCATTAACAACTGCTGAAGAAAAATTTATAGCAACACTTGGAACTAACTATACAGTTACAGTAGGTGCAGGTGGAGGTTCTCATAATAATGGTAATGATAGTGTTTTTGCAACTATTTTAGGAGCTAGAGGTGGTAGAGGTGGACAACATCATTACGGTTTTTCAGGTGGTACTAGACGTGCAGGTGCTAACGCTGTTGGTTCTGGTGGTGGTGGTCAAGCAGGTAGCTATGGTGCTGCAAATGTAGGTGGTGGTCCAAGTTATGGTCAAGGTGGTTCTGGTGGTAATAATCACGGTGGTGGTGGTGCAGGAGGAAATGGTGGAAACTCTGCAGGAGCAGGAAAAGCATCTTCAATAGGTGGTTCATCTGTTACTTATTCCCAAGGTAATGTAAGTCAAAGTGCTAGTACTGGTGCTGCTAATACTGGAAAAGGTGGCGGTGGTGGAACTGGTGCAAATAATAATGGCTACAGTGGTGGCTCTGGAGTTGTAATTCTTAGATGGAAAACTAATGAAGGTACTATAACAATCGGTGGAAGTTTAACTAATGATAGTGTAACTGCAGATGGTGATGAAAGTTATGTACGATTTACAGCAGGTTCAGATAATGTGAGTTGGTCATAATGGCACATTACGCATTGCTAGATGAAAACAATGTTGTTATACAAGTTATTACTGGTAAAGATGAGGACGAACAAAGAGATGGTGTAGATGTTAATTGGGAAGAATGGTACAAAGATTTTCACGGTGTAGCAGATTGTAAAAGAACTTCTTACAATACAGTACAAAATCAACATACAAATGGTGAAACTCCTTTTAGAGGTAACTATGCAGGAGAAGGTATGATATATGATGCTGATAATGATGTGTTTGTTTACGCAAAACCATTTGATAGTTGGGTGTTAGACACAGACACTTGGTCTTGGAAACCACCAATAGAACATCCTGAAGGTGAGGCAAAAGATTGGGATGAAGAAACAGGAGCTTGGGTAGATTTTCCTTAGAATTATAAGTGGTGGAGATATTTCAAACAAAAAAAAGCAAATGTAATTATATTTTATTTCCTAATTTTTGTGGATTTAAAGTACCTAAATCTATGATTCATAATTTAGAAACACCTAATTTAAATAAATTCGGTTGTCCTAGTATTTCTAGTGTTAATAATAAAATTTATAGTGCTAATAGTTTTGTAAGTGTAGAAATAGAATATGGTTTAAAAGATGGAGAAGCATATTATAACTACGACTTAAATGAAAAAGATATGCAACTTAACAACGATATGCACACATTAATAAAATCATTAATAGTTTTACAATATGAAAATAATCATATTAATTTACAGTTATTAGCACCTTATGCTTTTGTTACTGATGATAAAGAATTAGAATTTACAACTGTAATGCCGAATATGAAAACAGAAAATTCTATTTATATACACGGAGGATTTAAACCTTACTATTGGGTAAGAACCTTTAACAGTTCTTGGACACTTAAAGATATAAGTAAACCTGGTAAATTATACTTTGATGTAAATACTCCTTTTATATCAGTAGTATTTAACAAAGGTATAGATTTAAAATATATGGAAATTACAAACAAAATAAAAAACTATATAGATGAAAGTTTTGAAGTGAATAGGTTTCGTAGAAATTTAAATAAAATTTATAACAATGCAATAAGTAGGCGACCTAAAAAGTTATTACAATAATGGATAATATAGAAATAAAAATATACCCGGTTAATAAAACAGCAGAAACTTTAATGAAGTTATATCCGCCTGTACTTGCTAACAAATTTTTACCTGAATGGTATAAAAAACAAGACTCTTATAAAAGAGGTAATATAAATACCTCATCTATTTTTGAAGCGTGGGGTCAAAGACAAGCAAAAAAATGTCCAGCTATACAAGAAATAGTAACGCAAGGAATTGTAATACCTGCGTGGACAGATGTATATATAATAAAAAATGGCAGTTATTGGGATTGGTCAGTAGGTCAAGAAGTTTATCCTAATGAAAATGAAGGCGACATAGGTTATCATAATATGCACCAAATACAGGGAATGGATTTAAACGTAATACCTGGATATGGTATTTTAAAGTTTATGTCACCATACTCTTTTGTAACTCCTAAAGGATATGGTTTAGAATTTCAAGACCCTTTCTATCACATAAGAAGAGATATAAAAATATTACCAGGCAAAGTAGAAACAGATATTTGGCATACAGCAAATTTTTTGTTTGAGTTTTATAAAGAATTAGATAAAGAAAAAAGAAAACATATATTTATTAAAGCAGGTGAACCTTTATTAATTTGTAATGTTTATAAAAAAGAAAAAAATAAAATAGATTTACACTTACAAAATTATGATAACAAACATCAAGAAATTATTGATGCACAAAGTATTGAATCAAAAAGTATGAGCCAAAGTTGGGTAGATTACAAAGATAATAAAAAATAATATGATACTATCGTATTATGGATTACTTAGTCGGTTTAATATTCGGATATTTTCTTAGAAACTTTTTAGTTTGGTTAGATAATTTTGCAATGCCAAAAATTCCTGATGATTATAAAGAAGAAGATTGGGATTGGATTGTATGAACAACGGTAATGGTTATACAAACAAGGAGTTGTTAAATATTATTATAGAAACACAAGAAAAAACAAATGAACGAATTGATTTATTGCACGAAAAAGTAAACACTAAAATTTCGAGACAAGAGTTAAGCGGTTGGCTTGTTGCAGGCTCTGCATTAGTGGTGTTAGTCAACGCCCTAATGTAGGAGGTTATATGGAATGCTGCGGACACGGCTGTTGCAATGGTGGTTAGTACTGTTACTTGTTATAATGCCATTAAAAGCATTAGCAAATGAAACAGATACTACTACAACTACTACTACCACTACTGTACCTACTACTACTACTACAACTATCCCAGGAGAGACCGAGGAAATAGAAACCTTTGATGGTCCACCTCCTGTAGAAGAAGAGGAAGTAGAAGAAGAAACCACAGAAACTACTACGACTACTACGACTACTACAACAACTACAACAACTACTATACCTACGTATGAACAAGCTACAGATATAGAGTTGCCTGAAGATGAGCTAGACCTAGATGGTAATGAAGTAGAAAATAATATAACAATTAATAATCATTATGATGGTCAATTTGGTTGTACTGATTTTTGTATGAATTTGCATTATTTGCAACACGGCAACGATAGTGAGGACTACACATTTATATTACCTGAAACTACCACAGTAGATGAGGAAGAACTAGAGATAGAAATATACGAAGTTGGTTTTACTATAGGTGCATTAAACAATGAAGGTACAGTTACTTACACACATACAGATGAAACAACACAAGAAAATGTATTAGACGCACAAAGCAACTCTAACTTGCAAACTATGTTAGAGACAGTTGTTTATAACATATACGATACTTTAGATGCTTTTATAGAAAGTTTTACAATAACTATAAACGATTGGTCTTTGTTAGATGACATATCTTTTAAGTATGTTATGCCTACTACAACTACCACGACTACAACAACAACTACAACTTTACCACCACCACCTCCTGAGCCACCACCACCTCCGCCACCACCACCTAAAGTTGTGGTAGTACTAGATGATGGTTCTGTTGGTGAGTATGAAGAACACGAAATAGAAGATGGCACGGTAGAACGTGACAATGAACGTCAAGCTAATGAAGAAAAGTTTGGATGCTATATGACTGATGCACAAATAGAAAGAGGTGATTGTGTTATTATTGTAGAAGATGAACAGCACGATACCGAAGAAGAGTTTTTTGAAGATGATGATATGGTACTTGAGTTGGAATCTGAAGATGAGATTGAAGAACTTAAACCTTTGGAAGAAGAGATTATTGTTGAAGAGGAAGTTGAGATTGATGTTGAGGAGCTTGAAGAAGAGTTTAAGTTTGAAGAAGAATTTTTTGAATTAGATGAAATAATTATAGAAGAGATAATAGATGAAGAGATTGAAGAGATTACAGAAGAAGTTTTGGATGAGCCAATACAGGAAGATGTTGAGGAAGAACTTTTAGAAGATGAGTTGGACGAAATATTACCTAGAGATGACTCCGAGAGAACAGAGAAAGTTCAAGAGAAAGATGAAGTCCTGGAGGAAACTGAAGAAAACTTTTTAACTGATGAAGAAGTAGCTGTAGAAGTTGCTGAAGTAGAAGAAGTCATTGAAGATATTGTTATAGAAGAAGTTACTACTGAAGAAGTTATAGAAGTTATAGAACAAGTCAATGACATTGGTGTACAAAACCTAGACCAGGCAACAGAAGAAGTACAAGAAGTAGTGCAAGCTGTTGTTGAAGAAGCAATAGAAAACGTAGAAGAATTAACAGAAGAACAGGTAGAGGTAGTTGCAGAAGTACTACAAGTACAAACAGAAGACGTAGAAATTATTGCAGAAGCAGTAAAAGAAGATGAAGTAATTGCAGAAGCTGTTGAAGAATACGTTGAAAGAGCTGTAGAGAATGCAGATGTAGAGAACTACACACTTGCTGACGTAGTTACAGAGGTACAGTTTGAAACATTTTTGGAAAACCCAATAGAAACTTTTGTAGATATAGATTTTGAGGAAATAACAATAGGAAACATAGGAGATGATATGACAAATGACCAGAAAGAAAAAGCACAAGAAGTAGTAGTTCCTGTAATCTTGACTAGAATAGCTAGTATGGCTGCGTTTATGTTTAGGAAACAAATATGATAAATAAATTATGGTCTTGGTTAGTAGAGGCTATTAAAGAAACACTTAATCTTAGCTGGACTCTTGTAGGGCTAGTGATTGCAACATTGACGTTGACTGGTAGTGCGCAGCAAGTGACAGGCTTAGCTACAGTAATTACATTAGGTATATGGTTACTAACTATAGGATTTAGAAAATAATGTGGTTGGATGATGTTATACTTGATGACGTTGATGATGAATTAAATACTCATTGTAGAACATACTTACATCCAAATGGATATACAAACGTATCTATTTGTAATTGTAAATATCCAACTATATAGGAGGACAAATGAAACTAACAGTAGTTAGAACACAGTTTGGCACTGATGCAACTAATGGTATTTTATTAATTGATGGTATCTTTGAGTGCTTTACGTTAGAAGACCAATACCAAGCAGTAAAAGTTATGCACGAAACTTGCATACCTGAAGGAACATACGATATTGAATTTAGAAAAACAGGTGGATTCCACGCAAAGTATTCAGAAAGATATAAGAACGCACACTACGGTATGTTACATATACAAGATGTGCCTAACTTTACTTACATATTGATACACACTGGAAACACCGATGAACATACCTCGGGGTGTCTTATTGTCGGAGAAACTCAACAAGATTTAGATAGTTCTAAGGATGGGTTCATCGGTTCAAGTACTGTAGCGTATAAAAAAATGTATTCAAAAGTTGCAAATCAATTACTACAAGGTAAAAAAGTGACCATAGAGTACACAACTATTGATAAGTTACTTGATAAACCTGCAGAAAAATCAGATGTATATGAGAAGTTACAAGAGATAAGCGGTGAAATCAAAACATTAAATGCTAAACTTGATGGTAAGAATATAATATAATGTTTGAAAGATTTAAAAGAGCAAGAAACCAGGATGGTACATTCAAGAAGGACGTATGGTGGACACCTTGGTCTGATTCGTGGGAGTATAAATTGAGCGAAGACCTCAAAGATATGCTTGAAAGAACTGCGTGGACATTTATTGAAGCCTTTATCGGGGCTTTAACTGTTGCTCCATTGGTCGGTGTTGAAGCTGAAACTATTCAGCTAGCTGCACTTGCTGGCGGTGGTGCTGCACTAGCAGTTATCAAGACATATGCTAAAAAACAAATTACTAAGTAACTGATTTAGTCGTAGATTACCTGTATAATAAGATTGACAGGAAGGGCTGCGTATGGCAAAGAAGAAAAAAGACTTCGGGAATAACTATTTTCCGAGTGGATGGGGTCCAAAGTACGATTTTGACGAACAATCTGGTGTCGGTGAGATAACTCACGTTGGCACAGACCCAAACTACAAATCTAAATTTGATGAAATACTATTGGAATGGGGATTTGACCCACAATATTACGAGATAGAGGGTAAGGTCAGGGCTAGTTCCTGGAACGTACAAGTCAAGAATGAAGGTGTACAAACCTTTTATGCGTTCAAAGGTATTGTTAGAAGAAGACATCCTGAACGTGATGAGTGGTACGATAAACTGCTCAAAGAAGTATCAAAGAAAAAACCACTTAAAAAAAAGAAATTAAAGGGTAATACTGCATACATATTTACGTTAAGTGACTGGCAACTAGGGAAAGATGACCTCGGAGTAGAGAAAACGCTTGAGAGATACGACAAGGCACTTGAGAGAGCAGTAGAGGAGATTAGGTCACTAGGTACCATAGACGAAATTTATTTGCTATCTATGGGTGATTTGACCGAAGGTTGCTATGGATTTTACGACTCTCAACCACATAATATTTCTTTAAACCTATCTCAACAATATCATCTAGCAAGAAAGCTAATTATGAAGACTGTTGATACATTTTTACCGTATGCTAACAAAATTATACTATCAGGAGTACCTGCAAACCACGGTGAGATGTCAAGAAGTGGCAAAGGTAAGGTAGTTACATCAAGATTAGACAACTCAGATACTATGCACCTAGAAATATGTGAAGAGATTATGAATCAGAATCCTAGATATGACAAAGTAACTGTATCAATACCAGAAGGTTTTCATCATACATTAAATATAAAAGGTCTGACTGTTGGATTTACACACGGTCATATGCACTCAGGAGGTACAGGTCCTGAAGGTAAGATAATAAAATGGTGGCAAGGTCAAATGTTTGGTGACTTTCCTGTCGGTGATGCAGAGATATTAATTACAGGACACTTTCATCACCCTCGTATGATGCAGCAGGGTAATAGAACTTGGTTTCAGTGTCCGTCAATAGATGCAAGTATAGATTTTACTGCAAGAACAGGTATGTGGAGCAAGCCTGGTGTCCTTACCTTTACAATAGATAAGGACGGTTGGGATAATTACAAAATAGTTTAACTACTCTTCTTCTTGTGGCTTGTTAATTGTTATGTTTTCTACAGGCACAATAGCTTTTAACTCTTGTACACCGTCAGGTTTAGTAATTATTACAGTCTTAAACAAACCTCTGTTTTCAAGTTCTTGTAACAGAACTACTAAGTCTGCTTCATTTACTGATATATCGCTCATTCTTTCTCCTTTATGTCTGTGTCAAATACCATTGTACCTAACTCATCTGCTCTTTTAATTAATCTTCCAACAAGCTCTACGCATTGTGGAACTACAGCATTACCTAGAGCTGTAAGTTTTTCTTTTCTACCTTCGTAGTTTTCCATAGACCTAGGCATACCTACTTCCCACATATCGTAGTCTTTATCAAAATAAACTTTTGGGTCTTCGCTTAATTGTTTTTTAGGATTGTTACCCTCAATAATTCTTTTTATAGATGGTCTTTCAGAACTTGTGAGAGGTGTACCAAACTTATGCTTATTGCTTTTCCATTCAAATGATTCGAGTGTTGTCATTTCTTTATCGTATTTTATTTTAGATAAAAAAGGTTTTATCTTATTCCAATCCTCTATGTTTGGATAACTAAATCCTGATGTGTCATATCTAAACCAATGCTCTATTGTAGATTGCTTTATATCTGTATTGTCAGACAATTCTTTTATTGAAGTAACACTTCTTAAATAATCTACAAATGTTTTCTGCTCAGGTAAGTTAGGACGCTTCATCATTATGTGGTCTTTGTACTTATCAAACAGTTCAGGATTATTATTTATATCATCCATAGCAACCTGGTCAGCCAATGTTATTTGTACTGATTCTCCTGATGCTCTTGTATCTTTACCCTGCAGTAATTTAGTTGCGTGTTTTAAAGCATCCTCTTTTCTATCAGCCGTTGTAGGTGTCCTCCAATTATTAACATTACCTGTCCACACATTGACTAAACCTAATCTAGCCATCCATCTGGGAAACCCATAAGCCGTGCTACCCATCCATAATTCAGTCTCTTCCCTATCAAGTCTGGATTCTTCTCTCCCATATCCATCTCTAATGTTGAGCCGTGCTTCCCTGCTTTGACTGACGGAGCTTGTTTGTTTATTGGCTTCGTTGCTTGACTTGCTCTCGGTGTTGAGTACTGAGTTATCTTGGGATTCTCTCGTAGATTTCCTGTTGACTTTCTCTTTGACTTCTTCTCCTTGTCGCCTCTGTATAGTGCGTTCTCTAGTGCCTTGCCTGTTCGTGGGTTCAAGTAATCCATTGTGTTCGGTGTCTCCCAAGGTTCCAACTCCGAAGAATCTTTTTCTAAGGTGTGCTGCACCAACTGTTCTTGCTGATATAACTTGCCATTCAAATCTATAGCTCCCGCTCTTGGCAATATCTTTGATAACTCTTTCAAAGGCTTGCCCTTTGTTTGCTGTAAATATTCCTGGGACATTTTCCAAGAGGAAGTATCTTGGTCGTAATACATCAATAAATCTCCATACTTCATCCCATAACCATCTTTCATCCATCACTCCTTTTCTTGTACCTGCTACAGACACAGGTTGGCAGGGAAATCCTGCAGTTATAATATCTACCTTTGGTAAATCCAAAGGGTTAATTTCTTCAACACGTTTATTTATTATTAAAGTGTTAGGAAAGTTTTTTTCTAGTACAGAGCAGCAGTACTCATCCATTTCTATCATCCACTCAGTTGATGTAGATAATCCAGAACGTTCAAGTCCGTACTCTAACCCACCAATACCACTAAATAAACTACCGACTTTCATTAATACTTCTTCGCATAGTTTTCATATAAATAACCTACCTCTTTCATAATTGTATCTGTGTCAACAAACTCCGTTGTCCTTGGCATAGGTTTTGATTGCCACTTAAAATCATAATTAACTTTAACTAAGTTAGTTATGTTCCAGGTTATAATCTTAGTTCTATACTCTGTAAGATATATAAACTCCTTGTCAAGTTCTTTAGCTTTTTCTGTGTTGCTATCAAACTTTTTCTTTTCTATCATCCACGGGTTGTAATGTTTATCTCTTGATTTAATCTCAATGATATAATCTTTGTTCTCACAATCATAACTAGAAAATATATCCTCACTTTCAATAAGCTCATCCATAAACGGAAACAACTTATTGATGTACTGTATAATTTCTCTTTGCGTCATACTCAATCACGTTTTTACAATCCATACACAACCCGTTAATAATAAATGTTGGCTCACCAAACAAATCATATTGACCTATGTTGCAACTACGACAACGCATCTTTCAACTTATCAATCATTTGACTTGCATTACCTTTAGTTGCTTCGCCACTTGCAAGATACTGTTTTGCTTCTGCTGCTAGTGCATCTTGCTTATCATCAACAGCTTGTGTGATTAAACTCTCTATAAATTTAATCTGACCCTCACTTATTGGTTCTTGCATCCAAGGACCTTCTTTTATCTCTCCCATATCTTTTTCTTTCTCCATTTCTTGAGCATTTAATATGCTCATAGTGTTATTAATTACTTCTGAGTTGTTTGCCATTGTCTTAAAATCATCCTTAAATTTTTTAACATAGACATCAATCTTTTCTAAAAACAAATTGATTGTTGCATCATCCCAGGTTGTAACGTCTTCTGATACTTTATTAGTAATAGTAAAACGTTTCATTGTTGTGTTGTAAGACTCTTTTGCAAAGACTTTGTCATCATTACAGTAAGCCAACACAAGATTTTTTAATGCACCCTCTGTAATTTTAGAAGTCTGCTTCCCAATCTCGGGTGCTTCCTCTTTTTTTGTTGGCGGTTCTTTAGAAACCTTTGACATTTCCTCCTTGCTTGGTCTTGGTTTGTTACTACCTTGATACTTCCAATTAGCTAATGCTCTACCAATAGCTGATGTCTCACAGTTTTCCATCCAAGATGTTCTGTTAGCAAAACTTTTATCATCTTGATATTCTTGTGCTAAACCTGTTGACTTTGGTTCAGTATCATCTTTATGCTCATAGATTTCTGCGTGACAGATAACCATTTGTCCGTTCTCGCTGCTTTCTACAAGCTTTGTCTTTATTTTTCCATCTGGATTTTCTTTCCAGAACTTTTCTAACCTAACTTCTACTACTTCGTAGTCGTCAATGTTATATCCCATTTTATGCCGTCCTTCCTTTGCAAATGTAATGTACCATTTGTCTTGATATACCACAGATTTCACCAAGCTTTATCATACTTACCTTATGTTCGTGATATAACTTACTGATAATCATATTCCTGGTATCAATCCAAGTCTTTTCTAAATCTTTGATAGATGATAATTCTTTTGCACACTCATATAAAGATTGCATATCGGTGTCGTACTCGTGTTTCATTTGAGTTGTTGTAATGTTTTCTCTTGCAGTCTTTAATAATTCATCAACATCATTCATTGATTACTCCTTTCTAATTATTTAATTGTTATAAAGTGTTATCTTCTTTTTGTGCCGTAATAAGATACGTCCTACCTTGCTTATCTCTACCGGTAACACGTAACTTCATACGTTTGCAATATCGTTCTGCGTCTCTTGTTGACTCAAACGGTATCACGTTGTTGTGTACGAGAACTGCTATTTGGCTGCACTCATACGGCACGTCAAGTATATTTGTACTCATACCCTTAATCTTAGTCAATCAGTTTTACAATGTAGAGTCTTTTTACAAAATATATTTGACACTAAAAAGCCCCGCTCAATCGGGTTAGAACAGGGCTAATTAGCTACGTACCATACACAAGGGGTATATGTTACTCTTCTAAGATTCCAAACACTCTAGCAAATAAAAGTTCGTCCTCTAATATTTCTTTCTTAAGTCTTTCAAACAGTTCTTTTTCTTCTTCCATTACTTACCTTTCTAAATTAAAACGGTGGCTCATCCTCATAGTTTCCCATTGCAGAATTTTCTAAGTCCTCCGCCCTTTCTATTTCTTTATATATATATTTCAGTTCTCTTATCTGTTGTTTATAAACAAATCTTTGAACGTCATATCTGTTGTACCTTATATCACTCCACCACTTTATACCGTTCCGCTTCTCTTCTCTTATCTTATCTAGCTCTTGCTCTAGTCTATCAATAAGATGTTCAACGATTTCGTATGAATGTGGGTAACCTCCTGGAAACAACCTTTTCATTATTCCTCCTCTACAAAAATATCTAAGCTACCGTCTGTCACTTCACCTAAACCTACTGCGTGTATCTGTAATCTTTGATACTCTTTTTCGTGGTCTTTAGGCATCAAGTAAATGTTTACATTCTTACTAACACTTACATACTGAATAGCGTCAACTAGTTCTGCTACTGTCCATTGTTCTGTACTTTGTATCATTATTTCTCCTTAACACTTTGCATTACAACAATCACTTAAATAAGTAAAGTTGTAATACTCATCTTCTAATTGGTAATAGTCTGTATCTTGCCTACAACTACTACATACTTTTGAATATACTTTTGTTCCATTAACAATATCAACTACAAACATTATTCCTCCTCAACAAAATCAACGTATCTGTTTTCTGTTCTATCTTCATAGAAAAGTATTGAATTAATGTAATCTTCTTCCATTATTCCTCCTCACAACTTTCACATTGTTCTTTATTGTTATTAAAGTGTTGAAAGTAAATTGTTAATCCACAATCTAAACACTCTCCTTTTGGCTCTTGATAATGTTTTTCTTCAAAACAAAACAAACATATTTCTATGTTATATTTCTCTACATAAGAGTTATCGTGTGTGTCATCATAACTTTTGCAACACTCACAATATACTTGTGCAGTTTTCATTATTCCTCCTCGTGTATGTGTGCTTCGTAATATCCTCTAGCGTCAATAGAATGTAAATCACCGAACCCTAGTCTCACTAATTTAATTGCTTCGTACTCGTGTTCTGCTTTTATTGTGTATATTTCTTGACGGGTTATTATAACCTCGTAGGTCCTAAGCTTCATATAACCCTCACAATGTGCATATTATGTGAAATGAATTGTGTATTTAATATAAGGTCTTCATTCTCTTTAAGATACTCCAACACTTCTTGAAATGTTTNAAAGTCGGGAGTATGCCCATAGGTTGAGTAACCTCCCCAACCTATTTGCTCCTCTACGTCATAAAGATTCGTGTCTTTATATTCTTCGTACAATTCATCTTCGGTGTAAAGTCCTATTGAGTCCTCCCACCAACACATAAATAAAGGCACGTCATATTTGTATTGTCTTTCCATTATTCCCCCTAATCCCAAAACAATCTACCCTCAGAATACCAAGCCGAGCCGTCTTCTGTTGTGTGTGTATGTCCGTCAAATTCGTCCTGCTCATCATCTGAAATGAGAGAGAGATTTTCCCACTCTTCAGTTACAGACCAACCGCATTCATTTAATCTGACCTCGTTCATTCTTTCCCCTCCGTTCTGTGTCAGCTCGGTTATATACTCCCTTGCTTCTTCTTCAGATTGAGCGGAAACAAATGCTTCGCTTTCTTGTGTGTAAGTTAATTTATATAAATTCATATATACCCCTTTTCTTTCTATTCTTCTTCTCTTTTTGCTTCGGCTTGAACTTCGTCAATCAATCTCATAACTTCGTCATAACCGTTATTTGAAAAGATAGTAAGACACTTTCCAAATAATTCTAATTCAATGTACCCGTAACTTTCAAAGTTAACAGGTTCATTTGAATAATCGTAATGAGCTATACCCAAGAAGTCTAGCCAACAACTGTGACCGTTTAGACTCCAATCGTATAACTCTCTAAGATATTGTTTTTCATACATAATTACCCCTTCTATCTGATAATTTTTTTTTCTTAATTAAAGATACCATAAATATAATTATATGTAAAGGACATTTGACTATATATATTTTATTGATTGCTTTAAGGTCCTGAGAGTTTCCAGGAGTCGTGACATAATTAAATATGGTCGGGGGTGCTTGTCAATTCGCAACAGATACGGAACAGAACACCGCACAATATATGCACAGTTACACAAACATAATACAGATACAGAAAGAAAGAAAACAAAAACTGTAAATATACTGTAAAACCTAAATAAAAGTTAATGCTAATGTCAATGTTGACGTTACTACTTGTATATGTATGACCCTTATTTTTATGTAGAACAAAGTACTAGATAAAGTACAAGTATCGTACTATATATTGATAGGTTTACTAGACATACTACATCTAGTAGGTGCACTATCACAATAATATCTAGGTTGGTCACCTATTTGTTTTAGAGTGTTTTTACACTCTTTACATCTCATAAGTAAGATAATAGGTATGGGGGTGATTTTAATATAGCGGGCTCCTTTGCTGTTAAAAGCTAAAATGTGCTATAAAATTTTATGTTCTGCTGTCCTTGAGTANCAGGTTTGTGTTCCTACTTTATCGTATTACCGATTCCTGACTTTCTGACTCCCGATGCCACCTTTACTTGTAACAACTTAATTATAAAATATGTTTGTAATTTACTATATCATAGTTATAATTATTAGCAAGGAAACAAATTGTACGAATTGTAACCTAAATAAAAAAGCCTGGGGCAACTCAGGTTTTTTTATATTCTATGTATAATTAAATTATCAACAACCCTGTTGATAGTCTTTATTCATAAAGATGCCCCTTTCTAGCCCTAGCTTGACTAGGGTATGCAAAAAATTTTTTTTTACGCCTCTGGCTCTTGTAAACCCTTCGGCTTTCTTCTACCTTTGATTCGGGGATAGATTTTAGTTCTATG
>FUFK010067836.1_pt1 | contig 17579 bp, 23 predicted proteins | sample 1021851 | NCBI WGS metagenome assembly FUFK01 (sample SAMEA51879418, study PRJEB19060) | metagenome | reverse complement strand
CTAATTAACAAAGGGTCCTGTGTACCGGGGTCATCCTCTGAATCACAACCAAAAGCAATAACGTGTAAATCTACATCTGACACAAGTACCTTAACAGCAACAGAAGGAGGACTGACCGCACCCGCTACGGAACTTAAAACAACAGCCCTATTTGTTAAGCCTGCAGAGCTATCATAATAATATAACCCACCGTTGAAAATATTAATAACAAGGTCTTCTCCAAAGTTGTCATGTGTCCAAAGCCTCAATACACTTTCTACCGTGGGCGTGGTAGCACTGTTCCATGTGCCACGACCCCATGTCCCTGCATTCCAACCATCTCCTGTAATAGATGTATTCAAACCTATGTTTAACTGATATGCACCTACTGTTGAACTACCACCGTTGCCACTGTCTGAACTATTTGCCGTAACAGCAACTGGGGTATAAATGCCATCTACCGTGATTCGTGAAACGGGGTTCACCTCCCTCGCTGTAATAGTGAAGGTATTTGCTGTTGGAACCGTAACAATTTTATATTCCTGATTTAATACCTCTGCTGTAATATTACCTCCCAAAGAAGCTGCCCCGCTAAAAGTAACAAAGTCCCCCACTATAGCACCGTGTGACGTGTCCGTTACGGTAATAGTAGAAGATCCGTCAGTCGCAGAAAACGTGACGTCGCCCGCAGAGGTTGTAGCTCTTAATGGTGTAACATCATAGTAAGCACCACCATATAACACATAATACTTTTCATTCGTGCCCACACCAAGATAATTAGCGAGTGAGATAGTTTGCCAAGGGTGTAAAGCCCTTGTTACACCTAAATGTGAATTAGGCGTTTTCTTTGCCCAACCCCCTATTTTTTCTGGAAAACCTGCTCTAAAACGTATTTTATCACAGTCAAACCACCCACCTTCATTAGAATAAGAAGTCGTTTCTTTGTTTATACCGGGTCTAAACTGTAACTTGCTTAGAGGCATTCATATTACATCCTATATAAAATAGCCAGTAGTAAAAGAATAATAGAAGTAGCCGACCCTATTGCCCAAGCTTCAATACGTTTAATACGATTGTAAAGATCCTTGAACTGTATGTGTATTTCAGTTTCTAATGCCACAACTCTTTTATCTAGCTCTGTTATTTTTGTCATTATTAACCCACATAAGCCTTACCATCTGTAATGGCTTTGTCTACATCTGTCCAATCTTCATTGCCTTTCCAGTCAGTCAATGCTTTCATGTATTCAATATAACCTACATTGATGTTAACTCTTTTTTTCTTTTCATCATCTGTAGCACCTTGCATGACCATCAACTCACCATCAGCATTTTTCTTTGCNGTGACAATAGATTGTATAAGATCTACACTGTCTCCCATAGCTTTGTAGTTTTGTGCTATTTCTGCATCTGTTCTTTTTTCTGCCATTTTATTCTCCTTCTAAGGTTGCGACTCTAGCTTCTAATTCTTGTATAGCCTTTACAAGGATAGGAACTAATTTTTCATATTTCATTGCATATTGTTTTCCATCATTAGAAAGTTTTACAGTTAAATTTGTTTTATCTGATATTTTGTAATTAGATGCTTCTTCTAAAGCTAATACATCTTGAGCCTTAAATCCAATATCTAATTGATCTTCTTTATGTGTTCCATCCGTAGTAACCTTATCTAAATCTACAGTTGGATCTTTTTTGTCAATATACTTTGATCGTTTGTCCCATTTAAAAGTATATGGTTTAAGAGCTTTAACAAAATTCATACCTAAATCTAAAGCAGTAAAATCTGTTTTATCTCTTTGATCAGAAGCCACAGTTAATGAAACTTGACAATTAAAATCAGAAATATTTTCATCTCCCAAAACAATTTCATTGGAAGCCGCTACAAAATTACCTCCCGGACTACCTGTTGTACCTGCATCATGCCCTAAAAGAAGATTATTGTCTCCTGTCGTAAGATTATAACCTGCACTATGACCCATAATAGTGTTTTCGTTGCCATTACCTTGAAGAGAATATCCTGCATAAGTACCCATGGAAGTATTTTGCTCTCCAGTAAGTGCAGTTCCTGCAGCGGATCCTGCAAAAAATCCTACAGCAGTGTTTGAAGTGCCTGTAGTAATATTTTTACCACAATCTTTTCCCACTAAAGTATTAGTAGCACCTGCACCTTGTATATTATATCCTGCATTCATACCAACAGCAGTGTTTGAATCTCCAGTAATTCTATTGCCCGTTGTACTTATCAGTGCGTCTTTTCCAATAGCAGTATTACCTGTACCAGTTGATATATATAAACCTGCTCTTGCACCCATAATTGTATTACCAGTTCCTGTTGTAATTCCAAAAGCTGCATTATAGCCAACTGCTGTGTTATGAGCATCTCCATTATAATTTTGACTTGCTAAAGTATAATGACCAATGCCTATACTTGCATTTCCTGTATCCTCTGATTCCAAACAAAAATGACCAATAGCTGTATTGTAAGATCCAGTAGTTATAGAATCCCCTGATTGAGAACCAAAAAAATTATTACCAATTCCTGTACTTAACGAATATCCTGAAAAATAACCAACAGCAGTATTGTCAGAATTATTTGAAGTTGCAAAGTTTTGACTATGTAAAGCAGATACACCAACAGCAGTTGTTTTACTACCTTTAGTATCTGTTGTTAGGGCTTGTTTACCGACGGCTACATTTGCATCTGCATCAGTAAGTGCATCACCTGCTAATGCACCAATTAAAGTGTTGTTTACACCTGTCGTAACATATCTACCTGCATTATGTCCTACACCAGTGTTATATACATCTCCTGTTGCTCCTCCATTTTGATTTGCTAAAGTATTTGTACCTATGGCAACATTAGAATCACCTGCTGTTTCTGATACTAAAGCATTATAACCAATCGCAATATTGGCTTCAGCTGTTGTAATTTGTGATCCTGCTAGTCCACCTACTATGGTATTTAAAGTACCTGTTGTGACGTTTAAACCTGCATTTCTACCTACTGCTACATTGTAAACATCTGTTGCAGTTGTAAAATTTTGCTCTCTTAAAGCAGCCCTTCCTATAGCGACATTGCTCCCCCCTAAAGTGTCAGAAGAAAGTGCACTAGCACCAACGGCAACATTGTAATCAGAGTCAGTTAGTGCATCTCCTGCATTTGTACCTATAAGAGTATTTTCTATTCCTGTTGTAACACTCAAACCTGCTGTATATCCTACAGCCGTATTGTTACTATCTGTTGCTGTGGCATAGTTTTGATTTTGTAAAGCAGAAACACCTATGGCTGTTGATTTAGAACCCAAATCATCTGTATATAAAGCTCCATAACCTACAGCAACATTATAATCAGCATCTGCAAGGGAATAACCTGCTGTAGCACCTATAAGAGTGTTTCGTACACCTGTTGTAACAGATCTTCCTGATAAATAACCAACTGCTGTGTTATAATTATCTACATCACTATTTTGAACCATTAATGCTTGCGTTCCAATAGCAACATTTTTTCTACCTGTATCTTCAGTAGATAGAGCTAAAACACCCATAGCAACATTTTCCCCACCTGTTGTAAGGGCATCTCCTGCGAGACCTCCAACAAGAGTGTTCTGAACGGCTGTTGTAACCTGATTACCTGCTGAATATCCCACAGCAGTGTTGAGACTATCTGTGGCAGTTGCAAAATTTTGAACTTGTAAAGCAAAAGCACCTATAGCAACATTGTGACCACCTACATCATCAGCACTCAACGCTGCATAACCTAAAGCCACATTCTCACTTCCTGTAGTCAAAGCATCTCCTGCATTAGCTCCCACGCAAGTATTTTGTAAACCTGTAGATAACGTAGCTAAACAGTTATACCCTACAGCAGTGTTGTTACCATCTGTAGCAGTAGAAAAGTTTTGTGAATATAAAGCATAAGTGCCAATTGCAGTACATCTTTGACCTTGTGTATCTGAATAGAGTGCTTGCGCACCAACTGCACAATTTTGAAAACCTGTTGTAATTGCTACACCAGCCTCATATCCAACTGCTGTATTTAAGGCATTTGTAGCCGTAGTAAAGTTTTGAGCAAACAAAGCTCCTTGACCTATTGCTACAGACCTTGAGCCTAAAGTGTCACTAGATAATGCTTCTGTGCCAACAGCCACATTTTGAACCCCTTCAGTTATAGCATCACCTGAAAGACTACCTATAAAATTATTTTTAGTGCCTGTTGTAACAGATAACCCTGCAAGATGACCCACTGCTGTATTATGAGTATCAGTAGCAGTAGTAAAATTTTGTGTGTCTAAAGCAGAGTAGCCTATGGCAGTTGATTTACTACCTTTAGTATCTGTTGTTAAAGCACTTCTACCTATTGCAACATTTTTATCAGCATCTGTTAAGGCATCACCTGCAAAAGCACCTATAAGAGTGTTTTGATCACCTGTTGTTATTGATGTGCCTGCAACATGACCAACTGCTGTATTTCCTGCGTCTGTTCCTGCATTTTGTGTTTTTAATGATTGATATCCGACAGCAACATTGTTGCCATTAGCATCTTCAGTAGATAAGGCTTCAAAACCTATGGCTACATTGTTATCACCTGTTGTAATAGCTGTTCCTGCTTCATCACCTATAAGTACATTGTAATTACCACCAGAAGNAATAGAGTTACCTGCGTTGACACCTAGTCTAAGATTTGACGTTCCAGAAGTTGTAGAAGAATAATCACCTGTCACGGCAATAGCGCCTGTTACGGCAACCGTTGTAGGATTTAAGTTTTTATCAACCTGTTCAACAGTAGCACCAGAACCCGCCCCGTCAAACTTTACAACCATGTCCTTACCGTTAGGTATTTCAATATCATTGCTAGAATTATAAGTTCCTTGAAATAATATTAGGGCTTGATTCGTTAGATTATTTCTGACATGAACTACTTTTTCTGCATCATTCGGATCAAGTTGATAATAGACAGTGCCACCTAAATCACCACCGTCCTTAAACTCAATGTATACGTTTCTACCATTTGATAAAGCTCCATTAGTAATAGGTAAGCTATTTGGCGATCCAGAGGTAGCCGCGCTCGACACGGTAATCTCAACGATACCATTTGTAGACTGGTCTATAAGATCTAAATTTGTATTGGTTGTATTGCCCCAAGTTCCCGACTGCTCACCTGTGGCTATCTTTTCTATACCTGTGTTGGTTGTATATGTACTTGGCATTTTTTATATCCTCATGCTGCTTTGTCAAGCCAAGATGGGTCTTGACTTGGGGTTATTGTATTATAACTAGGCGTTTGACTTGGCGTGACCGTGCTATAACTAGCGTCCTGTGTTGGAATAATTTGGCCCCAAGTTGGTAAAATTGTTTCTGTCGTTCTACCAATAGCCATAGTTCCTACTATGCCTGTAACAGAAATATTAGCAAAACCTGTAATAGTGACCGTTCCAACTGCACCTGTAGCTTCTACTCCATTTAATGTCTCAAAAGTATTACCTAATGCAGATGTGCCCGCTACACCCGTAACAGATATATTGGCGGCCCCCGTTATAGTTACAGAGCCAATAGCGGAAGTTCCTGCGACACCTGTTTGAGTTTCAAACACGTTACCCAACGCGGAAGTTCCTGCGACACCTGTAGGTGATATGTTGGCATCACCTGTTACCGTGGACGATCCAACGGCAGAAGTGCCTGCAACTCCTGTAACAGATACATTTGCATCTCCCGTAATCGTAATAGACCCTAAAGCAGAAGTACCCGCAACACCTGTAACGGATACATTAGCTGTTCCTGTTACCGTAACAGAGTCAATAGAAGCCGTTGCACCAGTGAATGCAACCTCGCCACCCCAAGTGCTAGAACCCCAGGGTGTTAAAGAGCTATTCCATCCTTTAAATGCAACGATTGTTGACATTAAGCAATCCTAATAATCGCGTTACTTGCATCCGCAGTGGGAAAAACAATGGTAAAATCACCACTACTGGCTGCTTTATCTGCGCCAAAATCTAATACAGCAACAGATGGATCTCCTGTAGCCGTGTCGTTAAAAATTAGAGCGCCTCTTACAGCGCTTATGGTTACATTACTAAACACTTCATCTGCAAAATCAACCAAAGCTGTTGTGCCACTTGCCGTAGGCGTGACTGGATTTAGTGCCTGTCCCTTTGCTGAGTAGTTAGTACCACTAATTTCATTACTTGTAGTGTAAGCAGTGGTAGCCGCGGTAAAAGAGGCACTGTTGTCATACAAAGCTATATTAAAAGTGTTTCCTGTTGTTGCCGTAAAGTTATGAACACCTTTTAAAAGTTCTGTTTTAAAAGAAGTGCATAAAAAGTTTCCAGTAAATGCCATTACATTCTCCTTATGTATTCTGCTAGTTTTGGGTTTCCTGAGTCTTTAATTGCATTATAAACAGTTGTTCTATCACTTTTAATAGCCTGTCTCATATATATTGCAATAATTTTTTCCATTTCTTTACGATAAGCATGAGCCTGTTCTTTTATTGCAGGATGTGCATTATTAGATATACCTATAAGTTTGTTTACACATCTTTCTGCTACCTCTTCTGGTGTTTGACCCCTATTATTGGTTGTTTGTATGTCTACTTTAAAATTATTAGGCATACCTAACGATTCAGTTAACATTATGTCCTCGCCTTCCTAATCGGTCCCATTGTATATTCATCGATCACTTCTTTTGCTTCTCCTAAGTTCTTTAATCTACCTATGGCTTCAGCAAAACGACTATTATACATGTTCATCACGTCTGCATCACCTTTCATGTAAATATAACATTCTATTAGAGATCCGTAAAGTAAAGCTATCTCAGCGTTGGTACTAAGCCAAGTTTCTGTTGTATCTGAGGTAAACGAAACTAAAGAGGTCGAAGCACCAGAACTACTACCTGTAATAGTTTCTAACGCAGTGAAGCTATTTAAGGGAACAATAACTTCCATAGTTGTACTAGAAGGCTTTGATGAAACAGTAGTAGTTGCACCTGATGTGCCACCTGTAATAGTTTCTCCAACAGTAAAGGAAGCACTACTAGTTACAGTGAAAGTGACCACACTACTTGTAATACTTGCAGGTCGATAAAAGTAACTTAAATCAACAGTATAACCACTATCAGGTGTAGGCGCTATGACAAAATTATCTACATCGAATTGAGCATAATATTTAGGTACGCCTGTTGTTGCAGGATTGGGTGTGTAAGATTGTACAAACTCTTTTTCCTTAAATTGTAGGTAAGTGTAATTACTACTATTTGTGATAGTCAAAGAATTTGGCGCCAAAAAATCACTTGGACAAGCTAAATATTGATTACTTGTAGTCATAGTACCAGAGACATTTTTTTCAAAAACATTTAATTGTACGCTTTTTAGTATTCTTTCTTCAGCAAGTTGAATAAACGTGCTTAAATTATTTAAAAAACTAGTTTCTGTATTTTCTGTATAATCCTGTATAGAGGATCTTAATGTTGTTAATGTAAAGCTCATGTTGTCACCGTTACTGATCCAACTCCTGATACTAATGCATCTGTTAATTCAATTTTAGATGGTAATTCAGCTTTTGCACCACTAAAAATGTCGTTGGTTGTTTTTACTAAAAAAGGCGTATTTAAATCAGGGTTTTGTGGTCTAGCATCTTTTAAAGCTTGAGCATCCGAAACTGTTCTAAAAGGACCTAATTGTGGTTGTTTAGGTTCATATTCATCTGGACCAACAAGTAAACCATTCCATTCTTTACGCATGTCACGATACAAATATCTAAAACCAGACCTATCTGATATTGCGTAAGCGTGTTTTCCTCGTCCAAATTTAGCCATCAACTAACCCTAAAATACTCAAACTGAGGTACAACCTTAAAAGAAGCTCTGTCTCTATCTTCGGTCATAGCCCTTTCAAACTCCTCTTCATAAACAGCTTTTAACAATTGTGTTTTATTNGGNGCCCTTTTAATNGAAATATAATAAGCAAGACCTGCTGCTAGGCAAGGAAAAAAACGAAAGGGCATATCCACTGTATTNACGTAAGTATCTGCATCATCCATACGTGTNAAAGCATCAAATATNACAGTATCTGTTGAGTTTTCTGGCACAGGCCAAAGTTTTAAAACAGGTTGTATCTGTCTATCCAAGAAAAATTGTGAAGGTCTAGCCTCTGTTGTTTTAGTTGGTATGGCAAGATACGTATCTCTACTAATCCTGTCCAAAGAAAAATCTGTACCGTCTCTTCTTACTACAACAGATAAAACGTCNATAACACCAGAATCTAAAGTATAATTNCCCGTGCCTTTTGTTAAAGNTTGTGTTGATTGAGATATAGTCCATTGGTTTAAACCTCTATTAGCCCATTCTGCTAACATAAGATTAAGAGAACGTCTGGCTGATTTTAAATCATAACCCGTTCTAACNTCTATACCACAACGCTCAAAAGCTTCTTCGATATATTCTGCAACGTCTAGTTCAAAATCTGTGCTACCTGATACGGCCATTATTTTACTTTCTTTTTATCNAACATTTTTGCTCCTTGGCCTGCTGCAATTAACCCACCGCCAATTTTAACTCTTCCTGTGCCAAATACATTTTGAAGGGCATCATATGCCCTGACACCTATGGTAGCTCCTGCAACTCTTTTTATAGAAGTTTTACCGTTTTTTTTCATTTTTTTTCTCCTTTTCAACAGGTTCTGCATACATGTTATCAAAAATTTGATTTACGTCTAGTGTGTAATCCAAATCTGATTTTGAATAATGTATGTGATGTGATGGTTTAAAATCAGGCGGTCCTTCACCTGTTACCCACCAAGCAGGGTGTGTGACTCGAACCCTATTGTTAGGTAAAGCGACTATATTACCTGTATACTCATCTGCTTTTAACAACTGCAAAACATGACTTTGCTTATGTTGTGCAGGGTCGTCTGCTATTTCACTTTCAGCATAATCTACAGTAAACAAATATTTTGCAGGATAAAATTCACTTCCTATCTTTGCAATCCAAGGGCATGGTTGAGCCCTATTAATTTGATATATTGAGTGATGATGCGAGGAACAATCCCAAGGTTGAGCTAAATAGGTAGGCATAGGTTCAGGCCATCCTTCAAAATCAAAGTCACCTACTAATGCTGTTAGTGGCATTCTTGCCCACATAGCACCTCCATGTACGTTTTCCTCCGCACCCTCTTCCAAGCCAGTAAAAATAACTTGGAAGCTTAATGATCTGCTTGGCATAGTTGTAACGGCAACCGCCATAGCATGTAAAAATTCACCATGATATTTTTCATGGTTATGCGTATATTCTCTACGCACCCAACATTTAAAATGTGGGATGTTACTTTGTAAGTAAGCCATATTTCGTCTCTTTTTTTATTTATTATATTTTTTTACAGTACCGCCTTTTGACATCATTTTCATTTTGTCTTTTTTAACAGTACCACCTTTTGACATCATTTTAGGTTTGTTGTTTTTCATCATACCACCTTTTGACATCATTTTGGGCTTATTATTTTTAATCATTCCGCCCTTCGATTTCATTTTAATAGCACCACCTTTAGATTTCATCTTGGTAGTACCACCTTTAGATTTCATTTTTTTGAAACCTGCGTTTCCTAAATTTACTCTTGATCCTGCCATTTTACTCTCCTAATTTAATAAAGTAACTAAAGTGACAACCGTGGCAGCAAGTTGTAAAGTCATGCCACCAAGGATTGCCCAAACCCTAAAGTCAATCTTGTCAATATCTTTTTTAAGATGGACTAAATGATTTGTTTCCATTCTATTTACTATCTCTGACACAATAGAAATTTTTTTATCCAACTCATGTATATTAGGTTGGTCTTTTCTAACTGCCATACTTAGTATCCTTTTCGTACCTGCATAATAACNGTATAGGTATCATTACTTGCATGACCNACNGTGGTAAACATAATNTCNCCAGTTTTACCTGTTCCTGCATTGTTAGTTAGCCCACCAAAACTNGTATAATCGTGATGACCACTTTGGTTTTCACCTAATTCAATACAAAAAACATCTGTATCAGCGTCAAACAAAATTTGAACCTTCATGCCATTACATTGCCACCATATTTTTTCAATAGTAGCGCTTGTACAAGTATCACCGTCAGCACTTGTTGCCAAAGCAGATACATCTACTTTTTTAACAGCAGATTCTCCTGAACCATCAGAAATGTTTGTAAACTTTAAAACAGCCTTATTAGGACCGTCTATAAGCGTTTGAGAGGTTACTGCGTCTGCCATACTTTACTCCTTTATCTCACCACGCAAAAGCATGGCTTTATATTCTGCGCTTCCCTTTGGGGGAAGCGCCTTTTTGGAGGAAGATTTAGTTGTGACCCAAGCTTCATTTTCTGGAGTGTTAGGATCGTCTGGTATAAATTTTCCAGATTTAGTTCTGGCTCTCTTTTTGTCAGCCATCTAACCCTCCATTATCTGTTTTGAGCTGCAAACATATAATCAATATTCATTGATTTTGTGCCCGTTGCAGAACCTGAAAGTTCCATTGCTCCTAAAGCTAAATTTTCGTCATCTGGAATATTAGCAGTATGTGTAGCTACTAAATTTCTATTTACAAAAAATTCAACACTGCCTGTTCCTTTAACATGAAATCCAAGTGTTACGTAAGTGCCACTTACAATATCTACTCCAGAATCGGTTGTTGTAGCTGTTCCATCTTTTTCAGTAACACAATCAATATTGCTATCACCATCATCTATCTGAAACACTATTCTGTCTGCTGCGGTTAACATAGCTTCTGGGTTAGTAGCAAAGTTAACTGTTAAACCAACACAGACATCCATTGCATCACCTTCTGCATCAGTAATAAATAGTTTTGTTTCAAACCAAATATCACGAGTAGAAGATAGAGCATATATTTCATTACCTTGAATAGAAGCGCCATCGTTATCNGTNGTTGCTTGAGAAGTTAAAACTACCGCACCATTTTCAACATCTGCACCTATTGCAGTTGTAGCTGAACTATCTTTAATTAAAGTCCAGTCATTTGTAGTGTCAAGAGCAACGCCAGTAAAGTCATCCATGTACGTAACGTAGTCAGGATTATTTGAAGCAGGTAAATTTAAAAACCACTCTCTAGTTTTCTGAGNTCCTGCGTGTAGGATTGGACCAGTAAAATGTACTGCCATTATATTTCCTCCTTACCAAAGGTTTCGCCCTAGAGTCTTGGTAAGCGTCTGCTGGGACAGTCGCTAGGGCTAATTATTCCCAGATAAAGTAAAAGGGGTACATAGTACCCCCTCCACAATTTATATTAGGACGATCCGGGGCTTCCGAATATACCTAATGGATCAGATACGCCAAAGGAGTATCTTTCACGAGCCTTATACCGGACGTTTCCAGTATCAAAGTCTCCATCCATGCTTGTAGTCATAGGTGTACGAACAAAATGTTTTAATCCATTTGGAATATCCGTAGTTAAAAACCAAGCATTTGTATCAGTCAAATAATGGTTTATAGAATATCCTTCTGGAATAACACCCATAGTTCTAATCGCATTGATGTCATTATCCGCTGTTGCCACTCTATTTTCTGTTTGCAATAAACGTGTTGCAACAAACTGTAAGTCAGCAGGGATAATTAGTTTTCTAGGTTTTGCAGCAATTAACAAACCACGCTCATCAGTCCAGTTAGAGATTTGAATAACTGATGCTTCCAAAGAAGTTTCATTTAAGTCAGATCCCACAGTTGGTCTGTTAGAGTTTGTGCCACCTGAAACTAATGGGTGTGCAGTATTACAAAGTGTAACACCATCCCCATAAGTAAAATCAGTATTAAACGCATTGTTTAATATATTTGCAGCTTTAGTTTGTTTTGTATAAGCCATTGCTCTAGCCAATGCTTTAGTATATCGAGCTGATAAAGAATCATAGAGGTTATCCTCCATTGCTTCTTCAGTAATCGAAAANCCCATTGCAATGGTTTCATGGTTATATCTTGCAGCAAATGCTTCTTGAGCGTTGTCAAAAGTTATCGCTTCACCTTCTTGTTTTACAGGCGCTGCTGAAAAACCAGATAGCTTGGCTTCTTCTTCAAACGATCGTTCTGAAGTTTCTTGCTCAAAAATTTGTTGATGTTCCTCACCGTATTGAGCGTACTCAAGCCCAAAAAGAGCATTAAGTCCCGGCAAGAGTTCTTTTAATAATTGCGCTCTACTTATAGCCATTTACTTAATCCTCCTTACAGACCAGTAGCTACATGATAAGCGTGTCCACCTTTTTGGATATTACTATCTTCATAAGGTGCGTTCCACTTAACAATAACTTCTGTAAAATTACCACTTGAGTCCGCTGTTTCTTCAACAACGTCCACAATACGCATTGGTAAAGTTAATGTAGTAGCAATACCGTTAATGGCAACTTTAGAGTTACCTGTAACCGTACTACCTGCATTTTGTACTAATGCAGCATTACTACCAATAGACGTATACCCTGTGCCAGCTATCGTTGTACCAGAAGATACAACAGCAACTTTATACAGCGTATTAGGATCATCAACTACATAAGCCTTGATGTCAGATGCCACTGTATTAGCAGGGTAGAATTGTTTAAAAGTTTTAGTGTTTGTATTAGGGTCTGTAAAAGTACAACCCATAAATACACCGATTACGCCAGTAGTAGCAGTCGTGCTAGTACCTGTATCTTTTTCAAGAGTTCCGTCTGCTACTCTTTTAACAACGTCCCCAAAAAAGATATTGGTGTTATAGTTCGAAGCTATAGTTATCTGGCGTGTTGAACCCGCATATGGTGTTCCGCCAATTAAATTAATTGGTATTAATCCATATGGGGCATCTACAGTTGGATAAGCCATTTGTAAAATTCCTCACTTAACAGAAAGTTAAAACCGTGCGCTATTTCCCGTTGCCTGTTCCAAAAGTAACCTTAGTAGATTTATTTTTAAAAAGAGGCATACGAGGGTCATCTTCACGCATGTAGTTATTATCGACAGACTCTGTATTTTGCCGTGTTCGTTGGGCAACATACTCATCTCTCTGTTGAGTAAGCTCTTCGTCAGTTTTGCAGAGAAGCAGCCCACCTATCTCTATCGCATCGTTAAATTGACTGTTGGGGTCAGGCATAGTAAATGCTTCGGGATGTTCCGATGCTTTTACAGGTTCCCATCCTTCTCTAAACTTAGAGGATACATTCTGGGCATCACGTTGTCCCATACTGCTTACACGGATAAAACGATACGATTTTCCCGGTTCCTGATCTATGTTTGGTAACAATTCAGGGGGAGACCATTTTTTAGGTCGTTTATCTGTGTTACGGGAAGAATGTTCCCTAGTAGTGCGAGTTCGCCCTTCTGTTTTTTTATCTTCCACGTTATACCTCCAACTTTAATTTTTCACGAACATATTGTTCGGGGGAAAGACCTAACCTTTTAGCCAGTCTAACTTCCGAGTTTGTAAGCACAACTCTTTTAGAGCTAGTGCTACGTTTCGCAGGAGAAACTACAGTTTTTTGTGCCTGTTCTCCACTTCCGTTTGTAGAAGGTGTTCCCTCTGCTTCCTGCTCAAACCTTTCAGGAAATCTTTGCCGCATTTCTTTGTCAATGGCAGCATAATATTCATCTGAAGTTGGGTCAACACCTTGATTCACTAATGTCTCATGTGTGCCAAACGCCAGACTTGTCATCGCACGATCTATTCCCCACCAACTTTTATTGCGTTCTTGCCACGCTAACGCCTTTGCATCTGCTTGGGGCGCTTGTTGATAGTTAACAGATGTTTCTGATTCTTTATTTACACTATCTTCTTGTGTTTGTAAAGCCTCTTCTGAATATCTAGGTACATATTCTTCTGCTTTTGCCATGTTTAATTTAGCTGTAGCTAATTTTTCACTAGCTTCTGCAACTAAATCTGCATCGCCTGCATCATAGGCTTCTTTAAATGTTTTCTTTGCTAGAGCTAATTCATGCTCTGCGCTGCTTTTAGAGTTGTCCATTAAGACTTTTTCACCTTGAGTTAGGTGTTGTCTTAACAATTTGTTCTCTTCAAGTGCCTGTTTTGCTAGTTTAGCAGCATGATCTCGTTCTTTAATTGCTGCTTCTTTAGCTCTTCTTTCGTCATTCCAGACCTTTTTTAGCTGTTTTCCTTTCTCTTTTGTATACTCATCAAGCTCATCTTTCTCAAGATTTTCTACAATTTCCTCTGGCATAGACTCCCTACCCTTATCTTCTTCGGGAACATCGTCTACAATTTCTATTTCAAACTCACTGTTTTCCTCCTGTTTGGCAGGAGCTTCTTGCTGCGGTGCATCAATTACAGTTTCGTTTGTTTCAGTTTCTTCTAATGCTGTTTGTGGCATTTACGTATCCTCTTGATTTTATTAAAGTTATTGTCTTTGAATACCCCTCGGATCTTCTACTACTGCTTCTACAGAATCATCATTAATAATTCTGAAAGCCTTGCCGTGAATGTGTAAGCGAGTACCTGTATGAGGTCTCACCAGAATAAAGTCTCCTTTTTTACACCACGGACCTGTGGGAAACTTGTTAGTATCCCCGTAACAATCTGGTCCTAACTCTACGACAAATAGTACGGTGGCTAGTATTTCTTCGGTTTTTTGTGTTTCACTAGCTTTTAATAGTCCGCTGTCAAATTTTTCCTCTATATCAGGAACTGCACATAGAATGTGATAGCCTTGTGGTTGAGGTAATTGTGTTGCTTTTTTGTCGTCTATACTTTTGATATTTGTTGTTTTAGTCATCTTCATTAAACCTTTTTTGTAGATCTTCAAGATATTCTTTTATGGAATTTAATCCACTTACCACACCGCATACATATTTGTATTCAGCATAATCCTGAATACTACCACTACTTAGCTTTTGAAGTAAATTATTATGTTTAATATTAATCTCTTCAAGTACCAGATCATAAGCATCCATTATACTTGTTCTCCCGATCCTGCGTCTTTAGTTAAAGAAGCGCCTAGTTTTGTACCCTCTAATAACTGTTTAACCTGTAGTTCTTCATCACTTTTTGCAGCATCCGCCAAAAGTCTAGCCGCAGTTTGTTTTTCCTGAGACTGAATACGAGCCGCTTCAAGTTCTACTGTGGCTTGGTCTTTAACTGTCTTGCGTTGAATTTCAGCTTCTTTTAGCTGTAGTTCTTTCTGCTGCATTTGTACAACTGGGTCTTGTGCTTGTTGCGCTGCTTGTTCTTGCGCCGCCTGTCCCTGACTTTGTTGTAGTAATTGCTCAGATGCGTCTGCAACCAAACGTGAAAGTTGCACTTCCACATCTTCTGGTAGTTGTTCATCCAACGGTGGTAATGGTACACCTAACTGCTCTTCTAGTCTAATTCTATACAAGAACGCCACATGTTCCGCTATATGTGCCTGTATAGCTGCCTGCATCTGTGGAGCTTGTGGATTATTTTCTAATATTTTAAGAATTAATGGATCTTGAATAGCGTTAGTGTGAACTCTAATGTGTGCTTCATGATCCTGATAACTAAATGCTTTAACAGGTTTACTGTTTAATATATCCATATTCTCAGAAACAGGGTTAGTTGGTTTTTGTTCTTCTTCAGAAGGAATTAACTTCTGCACATTTTCTATACCAATAGTTTCTAACATCTGTTTATGTAATTCAGGTATGTCGTATATCTGTGGTGCAGACGCAGCTAACTGCATGACTGTCTGATACTGCACCACCTTTTGCGCCATAGTTGATGAATTAGGATTAGCAACAGGTACAATCTCTACCATATCGTAATCAGCTTTCTTAACTTGTTTTGTACCTTTATCAGGTTCGTAACTATAACTACTTGAAGTATCTTCTTTAATAATTTTTGCTAACAACTGAAACTCTTGTTTCATTGCCGCATAAACACGAGACTGCACCGCCGACATTACTTTTAATGTGCGTTCTAAAATTGCAAGCGTAGTACCAACTGGAGACTGTGATGACATGTCACTAATTTTTAAATCAGCAATAGATGCAAACCGTCTACCTTCTTCAACAATGCTTTGCATTAATTGAAATAGAACCTGACTTGGTTCTTTGTATGGTAGTGGCATAATGTTTTCTTTTAATGAACCACTAGGAATATCTACGTCACGAAACTCTGCTGGTTGAATAGGTGTATCATCACCTTTAACTCGCATACCTTTAGTTTTAAAACCACCGGGTAAGTTAGCTAAAGTTCCTGCATCAACTAACTGTCTAATTAAAGATGTGCCTGACTTAGCAAAAGAACCTAACAAATGTACTAAACCAAAAGCATAAAAACCAAAACCGGGTATGTAAGGATAATGCACAAAATGTTGTCGTTTTATTTTTCTAGGATCATCTTCCATCCAGTTGCGTCTTATAGCTAATACAACATTAGAAGTTTTTTCTATGGTTATAATGTAAGGTAATCCGATACCTGTTTCTTTACCTTTGTCATCTTTATCCTCATACCCTTCAAGATCGATATTTACATGGAACTCAAGAATCTTATAACGATCATCAGAAGTAGCACTAAACCCCATATTTTCTGCTATTTTCTTTTCAATATCATCTAAGTATCCACCTTCAGGTTTTTCTAACTCTACATCTCTATAAAAGCCAGCTACCTGCAGTTTGCGTACATCATTTTCTGATTGACGCATAACATGTGTTACCCGCTCCGCATCATCTAAACTACTAGCGCCATACGGCACTACCATATCTTCAGCGGGTACATAAATAGAAGCGGGTCTGCCTGTGTTGTTATCATAATATACTTTTTTAAAAGCGTTACCCGCTAAACCTAACCCCCATAACATGCGCTCATGTTCAGCCCTATATTCAGGCATTTTTTCCTGTATATAGTAATTCATGTTATCTGCCACATTAACTGCAGCAGCTTTGTTTTCAGGGGTTTCTTTACCAATAATTTTTGTTTTTACTGGACCACCTGCAGGTAAAGTCTCCATCACAGTTTCTGATTGGAACTTAACCAACGCTTCAGATAATAATGGGTGGTATACACCACAGCATCCTGACCACGGNTCAGTNCGTTCTTCTATTTTTAAACCAAGCAACTCCATNCCNTCNGCATAAGTTTGAAGCCAGTCTTTACGAGAACTTAAATCACCTTCAAAATCTTCCATCAACNTGCTGGATATTTCATTAAGTTGATCTTCATCTATATCCTCTGCGAGGTTTTTATAGAATGGATTTTCTTTTTCAGATATTTCTATCTCTACAACTCTGGTTAACTCACCTTCCGGCATAGCATCAAATTCTATAACCGTGCTTAAGTCCTCTTCCATTTCCTCTTCTAGTTCAGAAACAGGTCTGCCGTCAGGAAGAACAATCTCTAAATCAGGTGCATTACTTTCTGCCATAATTATTACCTACGTTTTGTTTTTTTCTTAGCTACTTTTTTCTTAGCTACTTTTTTCTTAGCTACTTTTTTCTTAGCTACTTTTTTCTTTTTAATAACACCACGACCAATTAATATATCTTTAAAACTAGTTTTACCATCTCCATCTAAATCAGGAAATTTTTTCTTTGCCATAATTACACCTTCTTTCTTTTGTGTTGTCTACGGATAGCTTCTTTACCAAGTCTAGCAATAGCAGCTTGTTTATTTTTACCTTGAACTTTAGCTC
>FUFK010064291.1_pt1 | contig 17581 bp, 18 predicted proteins | sample 1021851 | NCBI WGS metagenome assembly FUFK01 (sample SAMEA51879418, study PRJEB19060) | metagenome | reverse complement strand
GAAAAATTTAGATTTGGTCCATTAGAATGGCTCTGGAGATCATTTACTTATGGTAAAAAACAAAAATTCATNAAATAATATTTATTTGTTACAAAATATTAATTGATATTTCAAAAAATCCAATTTACAATTGATTTGAGTTTTTAAGTTTTTTGTATATATTTAGCATTCCTTAAAACTATAATAATATAACCATGAAAAAAATATTATCATTATCAGTAATTTGTTCCTTCTTTTTACTAGTTGGTCAAATTAACTTTGCTTCAATTAATCAAGAACAAGAATCAGAGACTGTTGAAGTTACTGAATCAATGCAGGAAGTTGAACAGAGTGCTGCTGAAGAACCCCAATCAATTGGATTTACGCAAGAACTTAAAAATAGATTTATTGAAGGAGGCCCAGGATTTATGGGTATCGTTCTAGCATGTTTAATTCTTGGTCTAGCGATTGCCATTGAGAGAATAATTTATCTAAATTTTGCTACAACTAACACAGACAAGCTAATAGGTGATGTTGAAAGTGCTTTAAAGTCTGGTGGAGTTAATGCTGCCAAAGAAGTATGTAAAGACACGCCTGGTCCTGTTGCTTCTATATTTTACCAAGGATTGGACAGAGCTGGTGAAGGTGTTGAAAGTGCTGAAAAAGCAGTTGTTGCTTATGGTGGAGTTCAAATGGGACAGTTAGAAAAAAATGTTTCATGGATTTCATTATTCATTGCATTAGCACCTATGTTAGGATTCATGGGTACGGTAATAGGTATGATCCAAGCATTTGATAAAATTCAAGCTGCAGGTGATATGCAACCATCATTAGTTGCAGGTGGTATTAAAGTTGCTCTTTTGACNACAGTATTTGGACTTATTGTTGCAATTATTCTTCAAATATTTTACAATTACATTGTATCAAAGATTGATGGTATTGTAAATGATATGGAAGATGCATCCATAACTCTTATTGATATTTTAGTTTCACACAAGAAATAAAGCATTAATATGAATATTCAAAAAATTACAAACATCACTGTAGTTGTATTAGCTGTTGTTGCCTTAATAGTTTTAGGTGTTATTATAGGACAGGGTGACGAATATATTGAAATGTCTGCTATGCAAGGAAATTATGGCTTTGTATCTATCATGATAAATTTAGCCTTATTTGTCCTTTTAGTCACAGTATTAATGACTCTGATTTTCTCTGTAAAGAATTTAGTTTCTGAAAAATCTAAACTAAAGAAAGCTGGAATATCTATAGGTTCATTTGTTTTTGTTTTTCTGGTTGCGTTTTTTCTCTCATCTGGTGTTGAGACTCCAATGCAGGATGGAAAAATGCTTTCAGCTNTTGAATCACAGTTAGTTGAGGCCGGGATTAGAACATTTTATTTGTTAACTTTTATTGCAGGTGGAATTATGATTTATTTCTCTGTAAGTAAATTCTTTAAAAAGTAATATGGGAAGAAGATCTGCTCCTGAAGTCAATGCAGGATCAATGGCTGACATAGCTTTTCTACTTTTAATCTTTTTTTTGGTAACTACGACCATTGAAACAGACTCAGGTATCAATAGAAAGCTACCACCAATGGAAGAAATTATTGATCCTCCAATAATTAAAGAAAGAAATATTTTTACCGTAGTTGTAAATAAAAATAACCAAATTTTGGTTGAAGAAGAACTCATGAATATTCAAGATCTAAGGAGTGAGGCAGTTGCTTTTTTAGATAATGGAGGTGGTTTAGCAGAAGAGGCATGTGATTATTGCCAGGGATCTCGAGACAGAAGCTCGTCTGATAACCCTGATAAGGCTATTATTTCTTTGAAAAATGACAGAGAAACNGACTACAAAGTTTACATTTCTGTTCAAAATGAACTAGTTGCTGCTTACAATCAATTAAGAAATAGAGAATTTTTGAGATTGTACCCATCTGAGAATATGGATTATGTTCAGGCCGACAAAAAATACACTGATCCAAGAACTGATAAAAAAGTTAAGGAAAAGCTGAAGGAAAAACTAAGTGTTATAAAACTTATGTATCCAATGAAGCTCTCAGAAGCTGAACCAAATAAAACAAGTTAATATGTCTAAGTTTAAGAAAAAGGGTAGCGGAGAGTTACCAAAAATATCAACAGCTTCATTACCTGATATCGTATTTATGTTATTGTTTTTCTTTATGGTTGCTACAGTACTAAGAGATAATACGCTTATGATTCAGAATACTCTGCCTGCTGCTGATCAAATTCAAAAATTAGACAAAAAAGATAGAGTCATTTACATTTATGCAGGAAAGCCTAGCGCTAGATATCAAGATAAATACGGAAATCAACCAAGAATTCAGTTGAATGATAAATTTGCGACTGTTTCAGATGTTGGAGCATATGTTTTAGCAGAAAGAGCTTCCAAAAGAGAGGAGCTTCAAAATGTTTTGACAACAGCGCTAAAAGTTGATGGTGAAACAAAAATGGGCTTAATATCCGATATTAAACAAGAGTTAAGAAAAGTTAATGCTCTTAAAATAAACTACACAACTAGAATAGGAGATTATACTCAAAATAACTAGAGCCATAATTTTATTTATCTTAGTCTAAACTACTTTTAATGCCTAGAATTATTTATTGCATATTTTTCTTGTTTGTATATTATGGATATACTCAAGAAAGTGTTCAAAAATACCGTGAGGATCAAATATATTTTAGCGTATATTATAATTCATTAGGGGATAATCTTGATAATTTTAAAGAGAATAAGTTTTCTAGTAGCCTTAATTTTGGATTTATTAGAGACATCCCATTATCAAAGTCTGGAAAACTTGCTTTAGGAATTGGTTTAGGATTAGGTGTAAATTCATTCAATAATAATCTTAAATTATCATCTGATAGTTTAAATTCTTATAATTTATTGAGTAGTAGGGAAATTCCTCAGAAAAACGTCTTTAATTTTTCTGAATTTCAAGTTCCCCTTGAAATAAGATGGAGGAATTCAACACCAAATAACTATAAATTTTGGAGGATTTATGCAGGCATTAAATATTCAAGGCTGTTATCATCTTCCTATAATTTTAAGAATCAACAGGAAAATTATAAAATTAATAACCCGTCAATTAATTTAGATCAGATAGGATTTACATTGAATATTGGATATAATACTTGGAATTTAGGACTATATAAATCTTTAGACTCATTTTTCAATAATAATGTTAAATCCCTTCCAAGAGAATTGGAACAGTTTAAACTTGGGCTTATTTTTTATATTTTGTAAAATAATCATCACATTTTTATCAAATTGTTCATAATAGGGGTAAAAAAATAATAGTTTTATAAAAATCCCTTATATTTACAGATTATATAAAACAACTAAAAAAACTAAATTTTTATATCATGAAAAGAATTTTGTCCCTGATGGCTGTATTAATAAGTACTTTCATCTTCGCACAAACTAATGTTTCAGGTACTGTTGTTGATGAAGACAACAATCCAATCCCTGGAGCAAATATTGTTTTTGACTCTACCACTGGAGCAGTCGCTAACTTCGATGGTGAATTTTCATTAACAGTAAATCAAAATCCACCCTTCTCGATAAAAGTTTCTAGTATTGGTTTTGAAACTGCTACAATTGAAGTTGGGTCAGATAATTTATCATTATACATCACTCTAGCTGAATCTGAAAATTTATTAGATGATGTTGTTATATCTGCCTCAAGGGTGCCACAAAGATTATTTGATTCGCCAGTAACAATTGAAAGATTTGATTATAAAGATCTTGCTCAATCAACTGGTGCAGATTTTTATTCAAGTTTGTCATCGTTAAAAGGAGTTCAAATTAATACTGGTGGATTATTACTTCAAACTATTTCGGTTAGAGGTTTTTCTACAATTGATAACACTGGTTTTGTTCAGTTAATTGATGGAATGGATAATGAAGCTCCTGGTTTGAGTTTTGCTGCAGGTAATTTGGTTGGTGTTAGTCAACTAGACCTATTGAGTGCTGAATTACTCCCTGGTGCTGCTTCAGCATTATACGGAGCAAATGCTTTTAAAGGTATTCTATTAATGAATTCAAAAAACCCATTTGATTTTCAAGGTACTAGCGCATACTTTACAAATGGTGTAACGTCTCAAGATTTCTCCGGTGACAATCACTACTATGATGTTGGTGTTCGATTTGCTAAAGCTTTCAGTGATAAATTAGCAGTGAAGGTAAATATTAGTTATACTGAGGGTCAAGATTGGGGAGCTAATGATATGAGAGATGTTAATTACTTGGACGGTAGATATGTTCCTGGCACAACTGAATTGGCCGATTCATCAACATTCCCNGATTATGATGGATTAAACATGTATGGTGANCAAGCTGTCTNNTTTAAATNTGACAGACACATTTTTNGGNTNNGTTGTTCCTGGNCTAGTNAATGCNGGNCAACTTGGTNCTGGTCAAGCTNCNGCAATTACAAGAATTATGGGAATNATGGCTCCANATTATTTTGGATCNCAACTTTTATCNACACAAGGATATGCTGAAAGTGATTTGATTGATGGAATTGCTTCAAGTTTTAAAATTGATGTTGCTGCCCATTACAGATTCAATGGAAATTCAGAACTGATNTTAAATTCAAAAGTTGGAACTGGAAATACTATTTACCATGCAACAAACAGAAATATGTTGAAAAACTTTGGTATTCAACAACACAGAATTGAATATAAAACTCAAAATCTTAACCTTAGAGCCTACACGAGTATAGAAGATGCTGGAAACACTCACGATTTGTCTGCTTTAGGAGGAAGAATTGCCAATGCTCAGCCAGGTGGAATTCAAGGTGGATGGGCAGGTACTTATCTTCAAAACTACTTTTTAAATTTATTTGGTCAGGTTAATCCAAATCCTGTAGCTGCATTAAATACTTTGTTAGGAGGTATCATGTTTTATGGTGATACAAGCATGTTTGATTATTATGTTACACCAAAGATGAATTACCAAGCACATGCATTTGCAAGAGGAGAGGCAAATAAAAACATGCTAGTTCCTGGTACAGATGCATTTAAACAAGCGTACTATGCGGCAACTACAACTCCNATNTCAGGTGGTGGAGCTGNAATTAAAGACAATTCAAAAAGTAACAACTTTGAAGTAAATTATAATGCCTCTGATCTTGTTTCAGGATTTGATCTTCAACTAGGAGCTCAGGCAAGAGAGTATGTACTTAATTCAGGAGGATCTTTATTTACTGACTACGATGAACCAATNAAGTTTAATCAACTAGGAGTTTATACTCAGGTTCAAAAAGATTTATTTGATGGNAATGTTAAATTAACTGGNTCNATGAGATATGATAAAAGTCAATACTTTGATGGTACATTTACCCCAAGGNTAGGTGCAGTTATAANTCTGACGCCAATTCAAAATATTAGATTTTCTTATCAAACTGGTTTCATGAATCCATCATCTCAGGATCAATACATAGCATTAGACGTTGGTTCTGCAGTTTTAATGGGTTCTTCTCCTGACAGTATTGATAGATTTAAAATGTCATTCACTGGATCAAACTTTAACAAATACACAGTAACTGGTGATATGGTAATGAATAACGGTATTATTCTTCAAGATTTTCAGGCTGGTACATTAACACCTGGAAACTTAAAACCCGTTGAGCCTCAACATGTAATTTCAAGAGAATTTGGTTACAGACTTAATGGTAAAAAAGTTTCAATCGATCTTGCAGCTCACTGGAGTACTTTCAATAATTTCATAGCTTCTAAACAAGTTATAGTACCGTATTATGGTTCATTTTTTGATGGATCAGCTGTACCTGCTTTAGCACGGAATGATTACAGAATATTTAGTGTTGATAATAACACAAATGAAGTTGTAACTACAATGGGTGTTAATGTTGGAGTAGAAACTAAAATTGACAAACTAGATTTTGGAGCAACTTTCAGTTACAATGAAATGGACCAGTCTAAAGTAGATCCTAATTTTACAACGTATTTTAATACACCAAAAATTAGAACTAAGTTCACNCTAGGTTCAACTGAAATTAGTGATGATTTTTCATTCAATGTTTCTGCTAGATATCATAATTCTTACTACTGGGATTCAACATTTTTCTCTGGCCAGATTCCAGCAACATGGGTATTTGATGCTGCAATGAACTTTGAAGCTCCTCAATTAAACGGTAATTTTAAAATTGGTGCAACAAACTTTACAGGACAAGATTACATGATGATGCCTGGTTCTGGAATGGTTGGTAGTCAATATTATGTTACGTTTACTTTGAATCCGTAATTAAATACATATCAACAGATATTGTTAATAAAGGCGTCTTTTGGACGCCTTTTTTTATTTAATTTTCTTAAAAAAAATCTTAGTTTAAACTATATTTGCACATCTAACAATACGTAATAATTTAAACTCTCAGTTATGTCAGAAAAAGTTGGTAAAGTTTCTCAAATTATTGGACCTGTAGTTGATGTTTCATTTGACACATCAAGTACAGAATTACCTAAAATATATGATTCTCTTGAAATTAAAAAAGATGATGGGTCTGTTCTTGTTCTAGAAGTTCAATCTCATGTTGGAGAAGATATGGTTAGAACAATTTCAATGGATTCAACGGACGGATTACAAAGAGGAGCAGANGTGTTATCTACAGGTAATCCAATACAAATGCCAATTGGCAAGGACATATATGGCCGTTTATTTAATGTTATTGGAGATGCAATTGATGGCATGGAAGATTTACCTAAAAGTGGGGGTGATGGGTTACCCATACACAGAGAAGCACCACCATTTGAGCAACTCTCAACATCAACAGAAGTATTGTTCACTGGGATCAAAGTTATCGATCTTATTGAGCCATATGCAAAGGGTGGAAAAATTGGATTGTTTGGTGGAGCTGGGGTTGGTAAAACAGTGCTTATTCAAGAATTAATCAACAATATAGCAAAAGGACATGGTGGACTATCAGTTTTTGCTGGTGTTGGTGAAAGAACTAGGGAAGGTAATGACTTACTTCGTGAAATGTTAGAATCAGGAATTATCGACTACGGAAAAGAATTTATGGAATCAATGGAAAATGGTGGATGGGATTTGAGTAAAGTGGATAAAAAAGCTCTTGAAAATTCCAAAGCAACATTTGTTTTTGGACAAATGAATGAACCACCAGGTGCAAGAGCAAGAGTAGCTTTATCTGGACTAACCGTAGCTGAATACTTCAGAGATGGTAGTGGTGATGGACAAGGAAAAGATGTTCTATTTTTTGTGGATAATATTTTCAGATTTACACAAGCTGGATCTGAGGTATCGGCCCTGTTAGGAAGAATGCCATCTGCTGTTGGATATCAACCCACATTGGCAACTGAGATGGGTGCTATGCAAGAAAGAATTACATCAACAAAAAAAGGTTCTATTACTTCAGTACAAGCTGTATATGTTCCTGCAGATGACTTAACAGATCCTGCACCTGCAACAACATTTTCACACCTTGATGCCACAACAGTTCTTTCAAGAAAAATTGCAGAATTAGGAATTTATCCAGCTGTTGATCCACTAGATTCAACATCAAGAATTTTAACACCAGAAATATTGGGTGATGATCATTACAATTGTGCACAAAGAGTTAAAGAAATGCTTCAAAAATATAAAGAACTTCAGGATATCATTGCCATTTTAGGAATGGAAGAATTATCAGAGGAGGATAAGCTTGTAGTTTCACGGGCAAGAAGAGTTCAAAGATTTTTATCACAACCCTTTCATGTTGCTGAGCAGTTTACAGGCATCCCTGGTGTGTTAGTTGACATTAAGGATACAATTAAAGGATTTAATATGATTATGGATGGAGAGTTAGATCATATTCCTGAAGCTGCTTTTAATTTAAAAGGAACAATCGAAGAGGCTATTGAAGCAGGTGAAAAAATGATCGCAGACGCTAAATAAATTCCTTTATGTTTGTTGAAATTGTAAGTCCAGAAAAAACATTNTTNACAGGTGATGTATCNTCTGTTCATTTACCTGGAAGTGAGGGATCTTTCCAAATTTTAAATAATCATGCTCCNATAGTTTCTACATTAAAAGAGGGNTTAATTAAATTAAAAGGAAAATTTGATAATAAATCAGAAAATTTAAATATCATAAACAGTAATGAAGCGTCACTTGAAATTCAATCTGGTGTAGTTGAAATGAAAAAGAATAAACTTATTATATTAGTTGACTAATTATTGTGCTTTTTGAAGTATAGCTGGTTCTTCATACTGTGTTTTTCTTTATCGATTTTTTCTCAAAAAAAACAATTTCTAGATTCTGTCATTGTAACTGAGACTAAAATCAATGTGCCATTTTCCAAAAATTATAGATCAATTGAAATTATTAATTCATCTCAAATTCGTGAAAGTGGAGTTTCAAATATTATTGATTTATTACAACAATCAACTGGTTTAGATATTAGAAGAAGAGGGGCTGGGGGTGTTCAGGCTGATCTCTATATTCGNGGNGGTGGGTTCGATCAAACATTATTACTNATAGATGGTATGAAAATGGATGATTCTCAAACCGGTCATCACACATTAAACATGCTGATTCCTGTTCATTTAATTGAAAGAGTTGAGATTATNAAAGGACCTGCAGCTAGAATTTTTGGTCAGAATGCATTTACTGGAGCAATCAATATAGTTACTAAATCAGCATGGAAGACAGGAAAAAAAGAAGCTGTGGTTTTCTTAAATAATTTATCTGGTGGATCTTATGGAAATTTTAAATACTCATTGTATTCAAATATTTCATCTAGTCAATACAGTGGATTGATTAATTATACAAGGGAAAAGTCAAAAGGATATAGATATAATACAGATTATAAATCTGATAACATTTTTATTAAATCAAGATTATCAAAGAAAAATGCTAACACTAATCTAATTGCCACTTTATCTAACAGAAAATTTGGTGCCAATGGATTTTATGCATCACCAGATGCAATTGATCAATATGAAGAAACCCAAACTAGTCTTGTTGGAGTAAGTTCTATATATAATTCTGGAAACCTTATTATAAAACCCAAAATATATTGGAGAAGAAATCAAGATGAATATATATACGTTAGAACTGATCCTTCAATTTATAGAAATCTTCACAAAACAAATAAAATTTCAGCTGAAGTAAATTTTAATTATTTATCCTCAATAGGAAATACTGGTTTTGGTTTAGAATTTTCAAATGTGTCCATAACAAGTAATAATCTTGGTGAACATAAAAGATTTACATCAAGCTTTTATGTTGATCATACTTTTAGTTTGTTTAATGATAAGTTAACTATCTCCCCTGGTGTTTCATTAAGCTATTTTTCAGACTTATCATTTCATTCTTTTCCTGGTTTAGACATTGGTTATGACTTAAGTAATAAATTACGATTATATGCAAATTTTGGGCAAACATTTAGAATACCAACTTATACAGATTTATATTATAGTGATCGGACTACAATCGGAAATGAAAACTTGGAGCCAGAAAGTGCTAAATCAACTGAGTTTGGATTTAAATTCAATACAAATAATTTAATTTTTAAATCTGCAATATTTTGGAGAGATTCNCANAACATAATTGATTATGTTAAAAAAAATGAAGATGATTTATGGCAGGCGACAAATATTAGATCTTTAAAGACATCTGGATATGAGTCTAACATAGTTATTAATTTTAACAGTAAATCATTTCTAAAATTAGGTTATGCCTTATTAAATGATGATACTTATGTAAATGATATCAATTTTTCTAAGTACTCACTGAATTCATTAAAAAATAATTTTATTTCAAAATTTTCATTCAAGTATTTTAAAAATCTTACTCAAAATATTGTTTTTAGATATGCAGAAAGATCTGATGAGACAAACTATACTATACTTGATTCAAATATTGTTTATAATCCATTTAATGACGCAGGAGAAATATTTTTAAACCTAAATAATATTTTTAATGAAAGTTATTGGGAAACAAATTTAGTTCCTATGCCAGGTAGAAACTTTATAGTTGGCTATAGGGCATCTTTTTGAAAAACTAATTCTCCGTCAACAAATGTCTTTAAAACTTTTGTATTTGGAATTTTATCCGCTTCAATCTTCATAATATTTTGATCAATAATTATAAAATCTGCTGATTTTCCTTTTTCAATTGTCCCCTTTTCATCTTCTTCAAAATTAAAATAAGCNCCCCAAATTGTCATACCCTTTAATGTTTCTTCTCTNGTAAGCGCATTTTCTATTTGAAATCCGTTTTCTGGATAACCATTTAAATCTTTACGCTCAATCGAACTGTAGAATGTGTGAAATGGATTAACTTTTTCAACTGGAAAATCAGTTCCCAAAGCAATTCTTTTCGACTGAGATAATAAGTCTTTAAAAGCGTATGCACCATCAATCCTTTTGCCTAATCTATCATATGCCCAATACATGTCACTTGTAGCATGAGTTGGTTGAACAGATGGCAAAATTTTATCATTATATAGTTCAAATTCATTTAGATCAACGACTTGAGAATGTTCAATTCTCCATCTGGGATCTTCAATATCATTCAATACTTTTTGATATTCTTTGAGTAATACTGATACTGTTGAGTCTCCAATTGCATGTGTATTCATTTGAAATCCCATACCAGCAATTTCATTTGCATAATATTTTAAATCTTTGATATCGGTTCTCAAAAAACCATAATTATGAGGATCATCACAGTATGGTTTTTTTAATGCAGCACCTCTTGAACCTAGGGCTCCATCCCCGTATACTTTAAAAGATCTAACATTTAATTTTGGAGTTTTTATAATTCCGGTTTCCTTTAGTCTTTGAATATTCTTTTTTGATACGCTAACCATTGCGTAAATTTTAATTTTTAATTCTTCTGATTTATGAAGACTATCAATAACATTAATTATTTCAGTACTAAGCCCTGCATCACTAACTGTTGTTAAACCATAACTAAAGGAAATCTCTTGGGCCTGTTTTAATGCATTTACTTTTTCTCTTATTGATTTTTCTGGTAAAACTTTATCAACCATGGACATTGGCGCATCAATTAGTACTCCAGTTGGTCTATTATCTTTAAGCAAAACAAGACCTCCCCTGACTAGTGTATTTTGATCAATTCCTGCTAATTCCAAAGCATTATCATTCACAATATATGCGTGACCATCTATACGTTCAAGTACAACTAATTTATTTTCAAAAACTTTATTTAGTTCAGTATTTACTGGAAATTGTTTTTTGTCCCAATCATTTTGATCCCACCCTCTACCTAAGATTACATCAGATTGATTATTTAAATCACTAGCAATTAATCTCTCAATAATTTCTTCAAAGGAAGTTGTGCCTCTGAGGTCAACAACTTGTTGATCAAGACCTAGATTGTAAAAATGACAATGAGAATCAATAAAACCAGGAAGAATCGTTTTCCCATTGGCATCTAATATTTCCTTCGCTTCGTACTTGGAGACTAAGTTCTCACTGCTCACCTCAATAATTTTTCCATCTTTTACAGCAATCGACGTTGCAATTTGATTGTTTTCATTTGCAGTATATATTTCAGAATTAACAATGATTAAATCAACTTCATTATTACAACTGAAATTTAAAATAGATAATATAATTAGTATAGAGCTTTTATATTTTTTCAAGATAACTTATTTATTTTTTTAAAAATTAAATCTTTTTCCCATCCTCTGTAATTAAAATAATCAAAAATTTTCTTTTTAGTATACATATCATTTTTACTAGCATGCCTTTCTAATTGTTTATCGAACAATTCATTAAATCTTTCAATATAAATATCTTCATCTATTTCATCCAAACCCAACTCTATGTTTCTATTGGAAATTTTTCTTTTTTTTAGCTCAGAGATTATTCTATTTTTTCCCCAGTTTTTATGTTTAAACTTGCCAATACTGTATTCTTTACAAAATCTAGTTTCATTTAAATACCCATCATCAATTAGTTTAGTAATTATATTATTAGCATCTCCAATATTGGTTGTTAACGTCATAATTTTATTAAAAACCTCTGAGTGACATCTTTCCTGATAAGAGCAATAATACTCAAGTTTTTTTTGTATTTCATCTATTGAAAAATACTTTTTGTTCATTAAAATAAGTTAAAAAAAAAAGCGGCATAAAGCCGCTTTTTTAATAATTATTAATTTTTCCTTTAATATTAAAAAATCTATAGTGTAAATATGTATATGCATCTCTTGGAATTACCTTAATCCATTTTTTATATTTAATTAACCATTTTACACGTTTAGAAAATAATCCTTTAGTTAAATAAGCTGCAATAAAAGGATGTACATGAAGCTTTAAATTACGTTTAGTAACATATGAATTATTTATTATTTTTTCTAAGGAATTATTTATTTTATCAATAATGACAATAGGAGCCTCAACTTTTCCATTACCATTTGGATTGTCCTCACGGGTAACTATATTCATTTCTGGCCTAACCCTTTGTCTTGTCATTTGAATTAAACCTATTTTACTAGGTGGAAGAATCTTATGTTTAGCTCTATCAGACTCCATTTCAGTTTTGAAATGGTTAAAAAGTTTTCTTCTGTTTTCATGTTTTAGCATATCAATGAAATCAATTACTACGATTCCACCCATGTCTCGAAGTCTTAACTGCCTAGCTATTTCTGTAGCAGCTATTAAATTAACCTCAAGAGCAGTTTCTTCTTGATTTTCACTTTTGTTTGATCGATTTCCACTATTTACGTCTACAACATGAAGAGCTTCTGTATGTTCAATAATCAGATATGCACCTTTACTCATTGAAACAGTTCTTCCAAAAGCAGATTTTATCTGTCTTTCAATTTTGAAATGTTCAAAGATTGGTTTATCAGATTTATAATATTTAACTACAGACTTCTTCTTTGGAGCTATTTGTTGAATATAATCTTTGAGTTCGTAACAAAGATTTTTATCATTGCAATAAACACCTTTAAATTGGTCATCAAATAAATCTCTTAAAATTGAAGATGATCTATTCAATTCACTTAATATTCTTGAAGGTGGTTTTGCTCCATTAATTTTACTACAAAGCGTCAACCACTGGTTATACATACCTTGTAAGTCTTTTTCTAATTCAGCAATTTTTTTCCCTTGTGCTACTGTCCTTATGATTACTCCAAAACCTTTAGGCCTAAATTCCTCAATGAGTTTTTTTAATCTATCACGTTCCTTTTTACTTTTAATTTTTTGAGACACTGAGATACGATTTGAGAAAGGGATTAAAACTAAAAATCTTCCTGCGAAAGAAAGTTCTGAGCTAATTCTAGGTCCCTTTGTTGAAATAGGCTCTTTAATAATCTGGGTAAGAATGGTATTATTTGGAGATAAGACATCATCAATTTTACCATGTTTATCTATTTCTTTTTCAAAGTTTAGTTTTTCAAGAGAATAATTTGTGATTTTACCTTCACTTACAAGTTTTGTAAACTTCATAAGTGTTTTAACTTTTGGTCCTAAATCATGATAATGCAAGAAAGCATCTTTTTCATAACCAACATTAACAAATGCTGCATTAAGACCAGTAATTGTCTTTTTAACTTTAGCAATAAAAATATCACCTACATTAAATTTATTATTATCTTTTTCCTTATGTAATTCAATAAGCTTACCGTCATGTAAGACAGCAAAATCAACAGCTGAATTAATTGATCGAATAACAATTTCTTTATTCACAATTAATTTGTTTTAATTAAACTTGATTTGTTTCGTTTGAAGATTTTAAATCTTCTATTTCAATGAACGTAATTAAAAAATAATTTAAATTACTTTTTTTTATGTCTATTAGCTCTACTCCTTTTTTTTCTCTTGTGAGTAGAAACTTTATGTCTTTTTCTTTTTTTACCGCTTGGCATATATTTTTTTTTAGTTGTTGTTCTTTACATCCTCAACAAAGACTTTTGCAGGTTTAAATGCTGGAATGGAATGAGCAGGTATCTTAATAGTTGTATTTTTAAGAATATTTCTTCCAGTTTTCTCAGCTCTTTTTTTAACAATAAAACTTCCAAATCCTCTTAAATACACATTTTCACCTTCACTCAAAGAATTTTTTACTTCATCCATGAAATTTTCTAATGTTGCTAAAACTTCATTTTTTTCTAAACCGAGATTTGAAGAAATTTTATTTACTATTTCTGCTTTCGTCATTTTTAATAGTTTAATATTAGGTTGCGAATATATAAATTTATATGATAAAAAAACTATTGTAATATTCATTATTTTTAATTATGTAAACTTGTGATGTCAGTATCATTTTCAAACAAACTTATTAATTGGTATAATCATAATAAAAGAGATTTACCGTGGAGAAAAACCAAAGATCCTTATAAAATTTGGGTCTCTGAAATTATATTACAACAAACAAGAATTGAATTTGGAATTAAATATTACTACAAGTTTATAAAAAGGTACCCTGATGTTAAGAAACTTGCAAATAGTAAAGAGATGGATTTAATGAAGATTTGGGAAGGATTAGGTTATTATTCGAGAGCCATAAATATGTTAAAGACAGCAAAAATTGTATTGAATAATTTTAATGGAGTATTTCCATTAAGTTATGAAGAACTAATTCAGCTCCCTGGCATAGGAGACTATACAGCTTCGGCAATAAGTTCTATTTGTAATGATGAATTACAAGTAGTTGTTGATGGAAATGTTTTAAGATTTCTTTCCAGAATACATAAAATTGATTTACCAATTGAATCAATTAAAACAAAAAAATATTTTAAAAAATTAGGATTTAAATTAATTCAAGATGTAAAACCGGGAGACTTTAATCAAGCATTAATGGATTATGGATCTACAATTTGTAAACCAAAAAAATTTGATTGTAATAATTGTCTTTTTTCTTCCGATTGCAAAGCCTATAATTCAAATAGTGTAGAAAATTATCCAGTTAAAAAGAAAAAAATTAAAGTAAAGGACCGATTTTTAAATTATGTTGTTGTAGTTACTAATGATAATAAAACTCAAATAAAAAAAAGAGATTCTAGTGGCATCTGGAAAAATCTTTATGAATTCCCATTAATTGAGACTAAAATTGAAACATCAGCCAAACAAATCTCAAAAGAGCTTGACTTAAATCTTAAGGATTTATTATNTGTCAAAAAAATCAATCATAGGTTATCTCATCAACTATTGCATATTAATTTTTTTGTCTATAAAGTAGATTATAAACTTGATGATTTAGTTGATATTAATACCTTGGCGAGTTACCCATTCCCAAAGCCTATAAATAAATTTATTTCTGAGCTTATCTGACTTTTTTTTTAATTATATTTATCCTTATGAGTGGATCATTAAATAAAGTTATGCTGATTGGAAATTTAGGGGATGATATTAAAATGCATCATTTTGAAGATGGTGGATGCATTGGAAGATTTCCAATTGCTACTAACGAAAATTATACTAATAAGCAGACTGGCGAAAAAGTTATGAATACTGAATGGCACAATATTGTTGTTAGAAATAAGGCTGCTGAAATTTGTAACAAATATTTAAAAAAAGGTGATAAAGTATATGTTGAGGGAAAATTGAAAACCAGAAAGTGGCAGGGAGAGGATGGAATTCAAAGATATTCAACAGAGGTTCATGTAAATGAATTTAATTTTTTAAATAATAAATCTGATGGAGATAATCCAGTGAGTTCTGTCAGTCCTGAAAATTCTCAGTCTCAGACAANTAGCGAAGGCACTCAAAACCAGGTTGATGATTTGCCGTTTTAATTGATAATTTATTGGCTCTTAGACTACTATTTTTATTATTAATTATATCATCTTGCGATAGTAATATTCTTCCAAAGCAAAAAGGGTTTTTTGCACCAGANTTCACTTTTCCTAATTATAAAATTTTAGAATATTGCAATCATAGTTTTAAATTAAATAACGCATCAAAAATTATTGCCAAACCTGATTGTAATTATGAAATTGAGTATGATGAATTAAATGCAAAAATTTATGTCAGTAGTATAATTGCTGATAACAATTTTGATTTGATATCTAAAAAATTTGATGAAAAAGTTTTTAATAATTCTGAATTTGCTGATCAAATTTTAACAAGTGAGTATTCAAATCAATACAAGGATGTGTTTTCTAGAGTTTATTTTTTTGTGGGTGATGCACCATCAAATATTCAATTTTTTATAACTGATTCTATGCAGAATTTTTTATCTGCTAGTTTATTATTTGATTCAAAACCAAATTATGATTCATTATTGCCTTACATACATTATATTCGCAACGATATAAAAAAAATCATAGAAAGTTTTGATTGGTCAAATAAGTGAAAACAATAAGAGATGGTTGTATTTAGCTGTTTTATCGATAATTTGGGGTAGCTCTTTTATTCTTATAAAAAAGGGTTTAGTTGGTCTGACTGCATTTCAGTTGGCAAGTTTAAGGATGATTTTTGCAGCAACCGCAATTGGTATTTACTCATTTAATTCTTTAAAAAAAATACCTAAGAAAAGTTGGAAATGGATAATTATTACAGCTTATTTTGGAACTTTTTTCCCTGTATACTTAATTAGTTATGGTCAAACAGAAATTGAAAGTGGATTAGCATCAATAATTACAACAGTAACACCTATAAATACGTTGATTATTGGAATTATATTTTTCAGTCTAACATTCACAACCAAGCAATTATTAGGATTATTTGTTGGACTGGTAGGATCAATATTATTGCTTTATGAGGCAAAAGAAACTAACTCAGATACAAACATTTTTTATTCATTTTTTGTCTTTATGACCACTGTTGGATATGCTGCATCAGTTAACTTAATAAAAAAATACCTTACGGAAATACCACCTGAGGCTGTAACAGCAGGTATTTTTTTATCCATTTCTCCACCAGCATTAGTTGTACTTTTTCTTTCGGATTTTACATCTTTAAACTTTAATGATTCAGAAGTTAAAACCTCAATTTTATTTATTTTTATTTTGGGTGTTTTCAGTAGTGCAATAGCTCAGACTTTATTTAACAAGTTCGTTAAAATAGCTTCACCATTATTCGCTTCAGCAGTTACATATACAATGCCTATCGTTGCAATTTTTTGGGCATTATTAGACGGAGAGATACTAACCTTAATGCAATATTTTGCAGCAGCAATTATATTAATTGGGGTTTATATGGTGAATAAAAAAAAGACTAGTTAAAAAAGTCATCAGCAATTTCCTCATTAACAATTACTTGATCTGCTTCAATTACAATTGTTTGTGGTCCAGTTACTATTTCAGTCTTAAAGGCAAATTTGATTCCATCAACTTCTTTATAATCAGAAAATTTAGTCACTGTAATTATTTCATTTCCCATTGCAGACGTAGTTTCTTCTGTCATGACTAAAAGTCCTGTCTCTGCATCATAAAACCTAAATGAATCATCTTTAACTTTGATTTTGTAAACATCTTTCCCATCAACAGGTGAGAGGCTAACAATTTCCATTTCTGATGGGTCCATATAAGTTTCTTCAAACAATCCTAATTTTTCTTTTTCAGCATTTTTCTGATCATCTTCGTATGGGATTTTTTGACCCATTTGCTCTATGTATCCGTCTTCTCCATTGAATTT
>FUFK010050512.1_pt1 | contig 17582 bp, 8 predicted proteins | sample 1021851 | NCBI WGS metagenome assembly FUFK01 (sample SAMEA51879418, study PRJEB19060) | metagenome | reverse complement strand
AGCGAGTGCTCTATCATATTTTACTTCTGGTGATTCCTTTCCTACTGAACCTTGATCTCTCATAGTTTTGATAGTAAGTTTTATTATTTAATCTTCATCAGTGCCTTGAACGTCTTGAATGTCACAAACTGGAACTTCATGCTGACCACCAATTAAATACCATGGCATTTGTTTTCCATGATACTCTGGGTGTGCATTATATTCTGTTGTGTATTCTCTTTCTCCTAGATACTGCATTTGATCAGCAGGAATTGGATGATCCCTGAGTATTGCTTGTAATTGCATGTGCTGAAGCATCCAAGGGTCTGGTACGTTCATTGATGAGTGATAACTACGCCTATTCTATCACACTTTTCGAGGTTGTCAACCTGGCGGTGTAGGATCTGCGTTCTCGTATGGTATTGTACCGTTTGGTCTTATAACGTATGCTTTTATATAATGATCTGCGTCTGGTAAGTTCTGTGGTTGTGGAAACCAATCAAATGCAGCATCTGTTGCTGGTATTTCTTGATCAAAATAATAGTATATGTATTCTAGTTCAAATATTCTATCAATCTCTGCCTCTGGCAAGATATTCTCATAATATGCAAATACAGTTGCTTTCTTATCTGCTGCGAGTGTATGATACTTAGTGTTATCAATTACCAATACAAATTTATTGCTTGACTTTGCGTAGTCAGCAACTAGCATCTCTTTAGATTTTGGATTTAATGATATTAATGGCATAATTATTCTCCGAAGTCACCTTCATCAATCATCTTGAGTATGTCATCAAGTGTAGTATTTCCTGTATTTGGTTCAATACTACTATTTGGTCTAGAAACTCTTAGAACAGGCATTTCATCAATGTCTACTGTACCAATTGCTAGTGCAAGATAGTTTACAATTCTAGTTGAGAACTTACTGTATACTGATTGTGGTATGGTGTAGAAATGTGTGGCATCACTTAAATAATCTAAACCATCTTCCATTACAGCATGTTTTGGTGGTGAGACAGGAAATATAACTGAGTTGGCGGGTCTACTCTTTTGATCTGCAGGAATATCTCTTAGTTTCTGTCTATATGTCACCCATAGTGCTTTTTGCTCTGCAGTTAATTGTACATCACCAAGTTGTGTCCAGTCACTATCCATTAACAAGAAGTTTCTGATCAATATAACTTTATTCCAGTTAATTATTGCTGTCTTTGCAAATTCTGCTGCGAGTGCACGTTCTAGATCATTCTCTTGTCCTATTCTATACTCTGTGAACTTCTCAATTAATCTATTGCTAAGGTCATTAATTTCTGTTGTGAATGGTGTTAGGTCAAACTGATATGATACCCACTTAAATGCTCCTGTCTTTTGGTTGCGTGAATACTTTGTTTTATTCATTTTTGCAGTACTATCTTTATACTGCACAAATAGTTCTAGTTTGTCCTTGTCAGAATCCCACATAGGATATAATATTGGAACTATCTCCTTAGTCCAATAATCATCATCTATTGTTTTCATCACACCTTCATACTGAATGGACTTGTCAAAGGCATTCAAGTATAGTTTAGTTTCTGATGGTGATGCTATAGTTGCCATTTATAGTGCCTTAATTAAATACTTTACCCTATGGTATTTAGTGATGAGAGGAATGTTATTCTCTGCTGATACGGTTGCAGTCGTAGTTATAGGTGTAGATGATGACATTGTAAACTCACCATCTGTTACTGTTAATGCTGCACCAACTGCTGATACTTCTCTTCTTACCTGATCAATACCATCATCTGAGTTTATCTCATTACCACCTTCATCTACGTTTCCTTGTAGTGTTGCACCACCAGTAGATATGAATGTAGTAACAACATTAGAATCATAGAATAGTGTGATTGCACCTAATCCATAGTTGTCATCAAATGCTGGTGCTGTTTGATATACAGGTCCTCTATCCTGTTCTATAATAAATGTTACTTGTGAATCTCTTATCGCATTGCCTTCAGCAATATCTAAATCTACTGCTTGCCATGCTGGATTAGTATTAGATCCTAATAGTATCTGACTGTATAGTGTTACAGTATTAGATGCTCCTTTCCTATAGAATAGATTTATTGCTTGATCTGGATTCTCACCACCATTTTGACCACTACCACGGATTATAGTAAATCTTACTTTATTAGCACCTGTCAAGTCAAACGTTCCTACTTCTAATTGTCTCTTACCACTTGCATCGTTAGCGTTACCTGTAAATGGTATGTATTGTTGAATTTTACCAGTAGCATTATTTGGAACAGCAGTACCACCAACGAATCCTGCAGTTGATCCAGATCCTGTACCAAATCCTCTTGGTTTTATGTTGTTATCAGTTGATGATAACCATACGTTTGCTTCAAATGATGTACCAATAGGATTACCATCACTATCACACTCATAGTATCTTCCTGTTGGAACAGTTTGTCCGCCAGGTACTACTGTTGCATCATCTTGAGCAAAGTAACTTACATATATTCTACCCTGAGCACCATTAGTTCCACTACCTCCACCAAGACCAGCACTTTGTAAATTATATGTGACATCTGTGCTGACACCGTTGAATCCAATAAACAAATCTGCACCAGCACCTCCAGCACCACCTACACCATCATAATATTCATTAATAACTGAATATTGTATCTTTACATAACCTGGTTCTGTTGGTAATGAACCATTTGAGTCTGCAGATATACCACCAGACCAGAAAGATGTTCTGTATGCTGATATACCTTCTCGTCCACCAGTACCACCACCATTACCATTGTGTCCGACACCCGCCTGACCACCAACACCACCAGGTGTTACATTAAGAATACCACAGGCAGATCCACCACCTCCGCCACCACCAGCTGAGCATCCACCTTGAGATCCATCACCACCATTTGCGAAGTCTATAGGTCCTGATTGTGCAATTAATGATTGTGCAGGTCCTTGTGCGTTACCGCCAGGATAGCAACCATCAGTGGTTCCACCACCGTTGTAACCACCACCTGATCCACCGCCACCGCCTCCACCGCCAGCACCAGCGATTAGAGTTCCATCTAAGTATAAACCTGTAACACCACCACCAGATCCTGCGGTTGCACCGTTACCCCATGCACCTCGTCCGCCACGACCTGATAATGTTCCAGCAGCACCACTAGCGGGTGCAGAAGTACCACCTGGTTCGTATCCTGTACCAATACCACCAGGAAAATTCTGCCATGGTTGTCCTGTAGCAGGGTCATTACCAGTTGTTCCTTGTACGTTACTTCCTGCTCTTTGGTTGAAACCTACATTACCACCTTGTCCTATACCCCAACTTAATATACCACCCTGAGCTGAGATACTTCCAAATAATCTTGCACCTCTACCACCATATCCACCAAGTGCACCAGTCTTACCTGATAGTGCCTGTGGCCAACCTGGCCATTGTCCTGTACAATTAGAGTTAGCGTTAGCGTTACCAGGACCTCCACCACCACCAGAGATTTCAATTGATATTGTTCTACCTACTTCACCAGTAGTTGCTCCTGGTATAGCCCATGTTCCATCTGTTGTGTATACTTGTTCTGGATCCGTAGTGGTCTGCTGTTTTACCTGTGCTGTTCCATTACCACCAGTTGTTACAGTTCCTATTGGAATTCCATTACCTAAACCACCACCTTGTGAATCGTTGAATCCTGTTCCAGTAGCAGCACCATCATCACCGTTGTCACCAGGTAGTTGAGTAAACGTAAATCTAGGATCATCTAATAATGCTTGTGGAATTGTAAAAGATCCTCCATTACCACCAGCACCGCCAGAAGTTCCTGCTTGTCCACCGAAACCACCCTGAGCTCTGATAGTGTAGAATGTACCATCAACAGTTATACCTATCTCAGCAAATCCTCCATTCTGTCCATCAGTATCACTATCTGCACCACCACCGCCTGGTGCTTGTAATTGAATGATGCAACCACTTACATTTCCTAGTGATGCATCTGGTATAGTTACGAGTCCTGCTTGTGGTACAGTAAATTGTTCTTCTTTTACTGTAGTTGTTTGACCAGGTATTTCAAATTGTATGTCCTTTCCACCGACCAACGTGTTAGTATCAACAACATACGCTCTTGGTGGCACTGTTACTTCAACCTCTGCAAAATAACCGTTTGCTAACTTAGCAGTAATAGAAGCACCACTTGCAGTTGTTGCACCAGGTGTCTCTCCATCTCTTGGATTCATTGCAAATGATGTAAGACTAAAACTGTCTGTTAATACTGTGAAGTTACCACTGTATTCTGATGGTGATGCACCATTTATAGTGATTATGTCATTGACTGAGAAGTTGTGGTTACCATCTGTATTGACTGTTATTAGATTAGTGTTAGAATCATATGTCATAGAAGTTACAATGACTTCTGCAGACTCTGATACAAGATATTGATATTGTAAACCACCAGATGTTCCCGCTGTATCTCCAATACCATTGGAATTACCATATGTTGCTGCTAGTGAGTTCTGTAATGGTACACCAATCAAACCATGTGAATGACCAAGTGCACCACCAGCAGATCCATTTGGTTCAAATAAACTGATATTTGCTCTACTATCAATATAATCTACAGCAAATCTATCAGCTTCTGCTGCTCCTCTCTCTGCTTGTTTTGTTTGATCAACTTCTACAGATAATATTCTATGACCATGTTGTGGAGGAAATGGAAATGTGTAATCATCCATAGGTCCTATCTGATACTTTACAGTTCCTACAATTTGTGCAGAGATATCTGCTACAATATCACTATATCCTGTTGTTTTTACATCACCAACAACAAAAAACTCACCACTATCAATTATTGTTGATTTAGGAATGTACCAACTACCACCAGTCTGTCCAACAAAGTTGTTGACTGCATTCTCTGGTGTTGATGTTCCTGCTCCGTTTACGTTACCAAATCCAAGTATCTTTCTATTTCTATAATCTGGTAGATTAAATGTTCCAACATTGTATGGGTAATCTCTCAAACTATAACCCTTCTGAAGTACAATTTCTGGATGAGTAGCACCACTTGTAAAATCAAATGTATAATCATTTGCATTGACAGTTGATAAGTCAATATTCTGATTTTCTGGAAATGCTATTTCATAAGCAAATTCATTTGTCTGTGCTTGCGAACTAACATCTTCTGTTGGTTCTATTAATCCATAAAATGTCTGTTGATTGAATACACCATTAGATGGAAATGACCCCCATGGAGGATTTGTTCCTAATTGAAATCTAAGTACAGTATTAAATGGGTATGGTCTCTTTACATTCGCCTTATTATTGGTAGGATCATAATAAAATTGGAAAAATAATTTGTTGTTTATAATATACGATCTTCTTAATCCACCAGGTGCTGATGCTTGATCTTTTATAACTGCAGTGGATCCTCCATAAGTATTTTGTATGACACTATACAACTCTGGATAGTCACGAATCATTAACTCTTTACCATCACAATATAGATGTTGTGGATATGTATACTCAGGTTCTTCTGCTCCCAAATTAAGATCAGCAAAAACAGGGAGAATTGTTCCGACAGGCGAGTGATTACCAGTTTTATCGGAATAATAATTAGCGTATGAATTCCTGTATGTTGCCATCTTAATATTTAATTAAAAATTCTTGGACTAAAAATGGTTGTATGTAGGCGTCTGCCTTGTTTTCTTCGTTAACATCAATACTAAGTGTTGATTCTATTTCACCAGCAGGAATATATGTTGGTGTTGTTACCACTTGAAATGTATGTGCATCTTGATTGAAAGGAATAAAGTGTTTATGAATACATTCATTACCAAATTCCTCTACATCATTTACAATGTTGTTAAGTGCACCATATGATGGTGTACTTGGTTGTCCATCGAATGGTGCTTGAGTTGCTTGTGTAACTAACTGAGGTGTATAGTTAGCATCTAACTTACTGTAAATAGGACCATTTCCGATTTGACTGTAGTTTTGGCAAGATGCTGCACCAGGAAAACAACTACCCTCTCCTCCTTTACAACTTGCTTCACTGGTATATTCAATGTCTCCACAGAATGCTTTGAATGCTGGTTGTCCTTTAGTGATGTATATTGGAAATCCTTGTTGTTGTGATGGAGTTCCAGTTCCTTGATTTGAACATCCAAACTCTAATATATTTCCAGTCTGATTACCCTGTAAGTCTTGCTCAGGAATATTGCCAGGTATTAAACACTTTGAGTTCTGTTCAAAGTTACAACCCTGCCAACAAGCACCAAACCATGTGTATGTTTCTGATCCGAAGAAGCAGTTATTGGATCTAACTCTTTGTTGTCCAGCAGCAACAGATTTAGATGCTGATGCTTTACATAATTCCTGTCTCGTATTGTTTATAAATGGCATGATACACAAACTAGACTTAGATGTGTAAGAGTTTCTACCAAACAAACCAAACTCACCAGTTGGTGATGCTGTTCTGGATCTATAACCATCATGGAAGTGAGCATGTGGTTGGAATGCTGTATGTAATACTTCTGTTTCTTCTGTATAGTTACCACTAGATCTAGTAAAACCAGGTTGTCCTGTAATTTCAATCGTTTGTGCTGGTAGAAAGAAGTTACCTTGATATTGTATTGTATAAGTTGATCCAATATTGCTAGTCACTTCTAGTCCTACACCAGATTTTGTTATTTCTTGTCCTGCATCGTTGAGCAAATATGTGTCCTGATAGTCTCCTAAGTTTGCAGAGAATGATGTCTTGGTGGACTTTGAACTAAGATCTGGAACTTGAAATTGATTGTCAAGTAGTGTTGTATCTGGTTTTTTATATCTACAGTTTATCCCTGTTCCTAATATGGTAGCAAGTTCTGGAAAATTTTCTGCAAGATAGATTGAACCATCACATCTCAAATAACCAGCAGGAAGAGTTTGATATATTGTTAGGTCTGTAGGGTCATTAGATGTTAATTGTTTAGACCAGTTTATAATAGAACCAGTAAGTGTCCCTAGTTTTCCTTTTTCTTTTGAGTATAATACTGCCATTAGTATGCTCTTATGATATACAAAGTTACCAAGGATGGTGTGTTAGGATTTACCTGTACACTCAACGACCTGTCAACATCAATTGGTTCTATGTTTCCAGTCGTCATATTATTTATGAGTAAAGTAGTAGGGATATTCATTTGTCCCTGAGTCATTGCAATGTCAATGGTAAAATGATTATGAGATCCCATTGAGTTTGCTGTAAAAGCATCACCATTATGACTTAATGTTGTAGGATATGGATAATCTCTTCCTGCTCCTACTGCACCATAATAATCATTTGGATCTGTTGCTGGTGGTATCACACCACTACCTCTCCTTTCTATTGGAACTTGATCAGATACATAATAGTTTCTTTGTCCTAAGTATGTGCCAGGTGGTGGAAATGGAGCAGTAACTGCTGGTTGTTGTACATTTGTAATACAAGTATTATCATCTTGATAAGTTTGTGTATTTCCAAATGGAGATACAATACGAGGAACTGTTGGAACCACTGGTATAAGGTCAGATGCATTACCAAAATGTCTATGACCAGTACAACGAACCAATGATGTAGCAGCAGTATCATGTGCAGTCCATGTAACTGTGCCAGGTTCATATCTATCTGCTAGTGGTTCATCATCAGCTATTCCTGCATCAGAACCAGTTGCATATTCTGGACTAGCAACTTCAAAGTTTCCTGCTTCCCACATACCAAGGAAACCACCACCTAATTCTACAGATGGATAGAAACTGTCCGTTGGTCTTGGATGTGTATGTGCTGCAGTATGATCAACACCTAGTTTTCTGGGTATAGTTCTAATAGTATCAAAATATGATGGAGGTTCAATAGTAATACCTTTTATTTTTCCTGCTAGTTCAGAGTCAACTGCTGCTGAAAATGTTGCATCAATATATGACAATACGTTAGATGGTGCTTGATCACCTTCAAATCCATTCAGTGAGATATATTGTCCTACAACTGACAATTCCTGTGGAGATAGTAAGTTACCCTCTAAATCTATAGGAACTGTTTGATTCAGTGTTGGTAAATTAAATACATCGTCATCATTATAATTTGGATATGAATTTGATATACCAATAAATGGTTGACCAGGTTCTGTCACAGGACCATATAGATTACCTAATATTTGTGCAAGTACAGGATAAATTTTTGCTTGTAGTTGAGCACCATTACAGACTATCCAACCTTTTGGTATGGCATCTGGTGTCAGATCTGAACTGCTCGTACTACCAGTCCATGGCATGATTGTGCCTATAGGACTGGCTTTTGTTGCTTTTATCCGATTGTAACTTGGCATTTATTATACCTCCATTAACCACCAACCTTGTACGCTGGTTGGGATGCCGATTTGATCATTACTATCAACTGCTCCAAGATATACTAACGCAAACGCTGCATTAGGAGTCTGAACTACAAGTTCACCAGATGGATATGGAGTTAATCTATCTCCAAATAGTGTTCCAGTTGAGTCACCTTGTATTGGTGTTCCACTGGTCTCAGGAGTTCTTACGACTAGTGTTGTGTCATACTTCAAGTTACCACCTACATCAATTAATCTTACAATGTCACCTGTTTGTGGTGATGCTGGTAATGTAACGATCAATGTTTGTGTATTTTGAATATTGACCATGTATATTATATTTGCGATCAATGTTAGATCTGCTTCTGGTGATGCTGCGGATAAGTATCTTGTATGTCTTGCACCAGTTGATGTGGTGTAGTTTGTGATACCGAATGCATCAATTGAACGATCTTGTTTGATAGTATACTCACTACCACCACTAATACCTAGATTCTGTACTGAGAATACATCTGCCTCTGTTGGTGATGCTGCTGCAGTACCTGTGACTGTTAATGTATTCTGAGCAGTTACGTTACCTAAGTTGTCAACTGAGAATGATGGATCGCATGCAGAAGTTAGGATAACGTTTTCTGGGCAGGATGTTGGATATAAGAAGAAGTCTCCTCTTGCTATCACACCAGCATCCCAGTTAATTAGACCTGAGTGATCAGCATGTCCGTCATCATTAACAAACTGGAATAGTTTTGTCTGTTTGACACTATCGTAAATTACGAAGTTACCACCTTCTAGAGTTAGGTTGTCTGTAACAGTTAGACTACCTTCTCTATATGATTTAGCACCATCACCAAGTTGCTCATCCATCTGGGTCATATGCATCTTGCCATACAACCTACCATTTACATTGGTTAATATCTCAACACCAGTAGATGTATTACTAAATCTCAACCACTGTTTGTAATCAAGTTTAGTTTGTGAGATATATCCTCTCTCTAATATTACAGAGATATAGTCAGTTGGAACCCCTGCTGCTAATCTTTGTCTAACCTGAGCATCAATTACTAGAGATTGTCTCTCATGTTTAATAACTCTCCTAACAACAGTACCAACACCATGACTCATTTCGACTGTTCCCTCTTGAGCTCTCAATCCAACGACTGTGTTAGTCTCTGGTATGATTGAGGTCACTGTCATAAATTCAATTTGACCTGTAGGACTACTAAACGATGTTAAAGGTCCTACAGCAATTATATCGCCTAAAGCAAACTGACCACTACCCTCTCCAATTTGTTGGAGAACCATCTGTATTGAATTACCACTACCAGTTGTTGATACAATAGTTGAACTAGGACCATTTGCCTGTATAGACTGTGGATCTGCGTAGTAACCATATGTGATTATGTTATCATCATTCAATGCTGCTGGTAGGTTAGCATTTGTAAGAATACTACCATCACTAGACCATGCTAGGTTAACATCAAATCTACCAGCATGTGTACCAATCGTTGTTGTACCTGTACATGTATCAACATCAAATGTAGTGTTAGGACCACCATCAGTTGTAGTGAATCTCTCGTTTCTACTTACTTTGAATGTAGATCCAGTTACTGAAGCAGAACCAATTATTGTTCTGTTTAAGTAGATAGCACCACCAAATACAAAGTCAACAAATGTATCTTGGAATATCTTAAGTGGGGATGCGTCTGTTATAACAGAAAGAGCATCTCCTCTCTTAATATCAGCAAGTGTCTTACCAGCAGTCGTGACAGATACATTTGTAATTACACTTGATCCTGCTTCTGCATCACCAGTAAATTCAATCTCACCTAATGTTCCACAACCACCATCCATGTTGAGTGATGAGTTGATTGTTAGAATTGAGCCAGGTATGTTTGGATTACCAATCTGTACTTCACCAGTCACAGAGTTAACTACAAATACATCCTCATCTGGATCAGCACAATTAGATATTCTAAATTGCTGTACCTGTTGAGCAAGAGGTGTAATAACCTTGATATATTCTGGAACTTTTGGTGAGTCGTCTCTATCAACAATAACGTAATCATTGTTTGTTAGACTACCACCAAACTCTGAGAGATATACTGAGTCAGTTGCACTAGAATCACTGTCAAGTGCTTGCTCTGTCCATGTAGCATCAAACTGTACATTAACTTTGTATATTGGTGTAGTATCAATGTGATTACTTAATACACCACCAAATGCACCGAATGGACGTCTCTTAACCTTGACATAGTATGGTGCTTCGTTTATCCTTGTAAGTTCTACAATTTGTAGAATTTCTGGATGACCTGTTGCTGATGATCCTGTACCAACGACTGCACTGTCAACTATGATATAGTCACTGGTTCCGAAGTATGGATCACCATTTGCTGTGACTGGTTGGAATTTGAGTGGTAAGTAGTACTCGTCTCCAGTTAGTGCAGATAATATAATTGGTTCAACTGTTCCACCAGTGTTTACTGAGTTCTGATATGCTGTACCACCCCATTGTCCTGCACCAGCAGTATCAACTTGGTTGTATCCTTCTTCATTAGACTGTTTTACGAGTACATTTAAGATGTCAATATTCTTATTGAATAGTGACTGAGATATAATACCATCTTCATGTGCAGTTATATCTGTTCCTAACTGTGCTCTTCCACCAGTNAATGCGAATGATGCAACACCACCACACATNTGTACATCNCCATTAAANTTAGCAGATGCAATAACTTCTAANTGGTTATTNATTGTNGTNACACCACCCTGACCAGCAATGTTNATTTCAGATGCGTTAGTAGCAAAGTTNATGATTGAAGGNCCNCCAGNGTTNGAGAAGAAGTCAACNTGTGATGCTNGTGANTTAAGTGATGTAGTCTCACCNANTCCCTTACGGAATCCTAACCANNNATCACCATCAANTCTCAAGTTTCTAGTCTTGATCTTGGTGTATGATANNTCNTCGTTNGTGTTACCAAATGCACCACCAATCTCTACCTTAGAAATACTGGTAGAAGTNTCAGGTGTTGNACCTANCCATATATTACTNTGTGCAGATGNAGTACCAATGTAAATGAACTGATCNGCTNTNCTNTCATTGAATAGNTTAGCAGTTGTAACCTNACTACCTANGTTCANTGTGCCAACNAATGTNNTNTCATCAACTAAGTTGAATGTACCAGTTGTTTGTGATGTTCTGATCTCAGCAATTACACCGTTGTCACCGTTGACTTCAATGTCATGCTCAAATCTAGCATCATCAGTGAATCTAGATAAACCATTAACAACAAGTGCTCTATCTAATAGAGTGTTGTTNACATTGATACCAACACGACCACTGTTTGTAGTTGCAATTCTAAAGACACTTTGATCATTAGGGAATGCACTATCACCACCAACTAAGAATGCGTTATCAACATCAGTCTTATCACGATCAGCAAAATTTGTATGCTCTANGNANTCNGCNGTTGTTCTACCACTGATAAATGCTGTACCAACAACATCTAAGTTAGCACGAGGATCAGATTCTAAACCAACAAATGCGTTTTGATATGCACTGTGTGGTAATCTTGCAACTGTGTTAATACCTAACTTATAATCACCAATAGTTTCTGTTTCTGTTCTTAATGCTTCACCACCTAGTACACCAACTTCTTTGAAGTTAGAGTTAGAGAACTCAATAGTAGGAGCAACAGCACCTTGTGCAGTTCCAGCAATGATTGTCTCCCATGGTTGTCAGTTGACTGTGGGATTTGATCAATAACTTGGAAGTGAACATAGTTATTTGATGACTGAGAATGGATCGCCAGGTTTACCAGCATATACTTGCCATGTTAGATTTAATCTAGGATCATAGTAGAAATTCTTAAATCTAATTTGTGATCCACTTGTNATTCCAATGTCAGCATTTGAAAGAGCAACACCAGTATTGAAATCTCTGAATTCTAACTTAACAACATTTGTTCCATCAAATACAATATTATCAATTTGATCAGTAGGAATTTGTGCAAAGTAGTTAGATAATATCCAACCAAGAGATCCACTCTTACCTACNTCAGTACCNTTGAGTAATACATCGCCAGGTGCAGGNAGTACACCACCATAGTCTATATCTTGTGAACTGTCAATNNNAGATCCACCAGTATTCACACCACCAACATAGTTAATTGNTGTGGATTGATTAGGTGTGATGTTAGAAGCAATACCACCAGCAGTATGTGTTTGGAATAGGTATCTCTGACCATTTCCTCTAGCATTGAACTGGAATACAGCAGACTTAACTGTGTTCTTACTGAGAACAATGTCTCCCTCTGTTGGAGGTGAGAATGCTCCTCTATCTAATCCTTGATCTTGCTCTAGATTAGTGTTAGGATCAATAGAATCTACGTTAGAACGTATGATTAGTGAGTGTCTTGATTGTATTAAATCAGTATCCTGTACAGATATTACTACAGGTGATTCAAAGTTACTTACTAACTCACCGTTACCACCAACAACTGTAATATTCTGGTTGAATGTTACAGGAGTATCAAATGTAGTAACTAATCCTCCTATTGTATCNTNTTCATCACCATCGTCTGCTAATACAGCAGCATCTATGAATGTCTCCTCACCAGTGATAGCATTGATTCTTCTGTTACCAATGTACAAGTCACCTTGTGAGTTGATACCAGTGTAGAATACTATACCAGCATCCTGTTTCTTAGACTGTGCATAGAAATCTTCGTCAGGTGTTAGAACGATCTCCTGTCTGATTGGTAGACCTGTACTGTAGTTACCAGGACCATAACCGAGATATTCAAATGTGTGGTTTCCTGCTCTTGCAATAGATGGTCGTCTCAGTTCAATATAATATCTCGTATCTGATATTGATACATCACCACTACCACCAATAGGAATCAAACGATCCTCTGATCCAGATGTAGCATTACCTACTTGTGCCTTAATATCGTAAGTATTTGTCAAGAATGCTGGTTGCTCTGTAAGATCTTGAACCATCTCTCTGGTTGTTGATCCTTTAAAGTCATTAACATATACAAGACCATGTGTATAGTTGTCAGCAGCAGAGAATGTTGGCGGTGGATCTATCAATCCTTTGTAGTAATCTTTCTCTAATGCTGATGTACCAGACTTAGTGAACCAAAGGGGATCGTTTCTATAGTTTAGAGGATATAGTTTGCTAACTGGTTGTGAGAACTTNAACTTCTTAAAGTTATTAGTTACACCAGCACCAGTTGGGAATGGTGAGATATTACCACGAAGTGCAGTTAGATAGTAAACACCATCTTGCTGACCAGAGATACGTTTTTGTAATGTCTCATATCCGAAGATGTAGAATGTATCTTCAATAACACCAACATCCTCAACACTATCAACATAGTATTCAACACCAGCACTATCTTGTATTCTGTCGCCAGGTGTGATTGTGTAAACATTCGCACCGTTTTGCTTGTAGAAAAACTGGGGATTATTTTTTGCGATTTGGGTCTTAAGAGGTAGCGATTTGCCCATATCCTGATCCTCTAGCATGTCAGCAAAGACTGTGCCTTGAGTAAANCTTGTGTTTGCAAACTCACTGTACTCTAATGTACCAGATCTAATGTTCTTGATTATAATGTAGTGATCACCATCTACTGTGTAGTAGGCATGAATATTTGCAAGACCTGATGAGTTACCAGCAAATGAAACTGCGTTGGTTGCATTTGCAGTGTTATCTACCTTACTGGTTACGAAGATACCACCCTGTGGAGCAGTAATCTTGACTGTAGTAAATATCTCATTTCTTAANCCAGGNAANTTNNGAGTATCAATTCCATGGTCAAAGACTGTNAACTCTGTATATTCTATACTATCATCTAGTATGTCCTTAACTTTACGTCCAGACTGAATTGTTGCTTGAACACCAGATACAAANTTTGCCATAGCACGGTATTCAATNCCTGNNCCTGTTGTATCTCTCTTNTATGGATCATATGTTCCAGTTGTATCACCAATATATTCACCAGCATTGACTGGGTTTTCAAATCTAGCACCATATACTGTACCAACAACTGGTTTGAGTAAAATCTTCTGTGGAACTAACTTACGAGTATCGTCAGTTCTTGTCTTCATCACGAATCCATTGATTGGATCTCTTGCATTCTCAAGATACTTAGGAATGACCATACGAAGTTTGTATGTTCTGTCATCCTTGTCACGATTATCTGTAAGACGTTGATACCACATATCAGTAGATCTCTGCCTATCTTGATAATCACTCTGATTGATTCTCCAGAAGATATTGTCTACAGGAGTGCTTGGTGCACCAGTTACNTCATCCTTACAATTGATGAACCACTTACCCTCTGGTGATGCAGCACTGGCAAAAGTAGGATCATATTGCATTGGTGAACGACGTTTGTTAGCAAATAGATTGAATACAACGCCAGTCTGTCCTGCACCAAATGTAATTGGGTTTACATTGTTAATTGCATCTGCCTTTGTCTTATGTAAAGTTATTACTTTGTTGTTCTGGTAACGAGTAAAGAATTCAACTTTAGGATTAATTCTACCAAAGTTTGCATCAGCACTATTTGTGACTGCAACTTGTGGATCATTAGCATATGCTGTTGATACTAGAGGTAGAACACCACCTTCAATTGCTCTAATAAATGCCTTCTGAGCTGTGGTTGAGTTAGATGGTATATCAAAGATGTGTGCTACATCAGTCATAATACCAGCATTAACTGTATTTGTTAATGATGCCTTATAGTTGTGTAGATCATATGAATCATCAATCACAAACTGATAGAGATCAATCTCAACATCTTTATCAATTGCATCAGTTTCAGATGCATAGATGTAGATACCAGCAGCAGCATTTTCTTTAGATGTTGCAAGCATCAATCTTGTTTGATCATTACCATCAAAGAATGTTGTTGCACCATAGTTTTCTGGTTCTGTTCTTCTGCCAGGTGTGATTACATAGTATGTTCTGTTGGTCTCAAATCCGTTAGGTAATCTAACAAGACGCTTNTCAACATCAACATATCTACCTGTTGTCTGATCAAAACGAGGGCGTGGTACAAGTCTGACTGGTGTACCAGTTTCAAAGTCATGTGGGTTAGAAGGACCTGCACCAGTAACGTCAATTGTAAATACTGTTGCTCTGGATGCAAGTAGTGCAGTGTTGACTGTCTGTTCTTGTCTTACGACTGTGCCAAGACCACTGTTGATAATAGTTGTGATGTTACCAACTAATGTCTCAATGGCATTTGCTGTTCCTGCACACTCTCTACTTGTTGGTGATGTAGTTGTGTCTTGAATCACATCAGGATTTTCAGACTCAGGTCCTACAGTCACAGTTGTTGGTAGTGTGTCAGCCCAGATACCTTTCTCGTACACGAAGTATAGTTCTGTCGTTGTACTTGTTTGTAAGGCGTTGACTGTGTTACCTTCATTTAATCTAGAACCATTAACACCAAGTTCAATCTGTGTGTTACTTACAATTCTCTTAACATATGTTCCTGCTGGTATGTTAGTAACTAACTGTGTAGCACCATCTTGTAGCAGTCCGTTGACATATGCAGGATTGACTGGATCAGTGTNGTCATATTCNTTGACACTCATACCAATAATAATACCACGGGTATCATTGACATCAACGATAGCAGAACCACCAGTTGTTGAACAGTTATATGCTAGAACATCAAAGTTTCTCATGGCAGCAGTTGCCATCTCGCCAACATAGTTCCATGCATCTAGTGTCTCTGTCTTCTCCCCGTCAATATATTCTAGACTGTTACCAACATAGTATGCTTCACCAGCCTGTATACTGTTGATGTTACCACCAACTCTAAGGTCATTGACGATAGCATCAACGATGTATGTGACATCACGGAAACACTTAGATGCTTCATTGTTAATTGTGAAGTCACCTGTGTTAAGTGGAGGTAGACCATCAAGAGTCTTTCCATTGATTGCATCATTTAGAATATCAAACAATGTCTCAATAGATGCACGAACATTAGCACAATCCCACTCACCATTGCTTAGTGGAGGTAGAGCATCTAGATTACCGTCGTTAAGTGATACTGTAAGAATATCAATCAATGCGTTGACTGTTGCACAAACATCAGAGCAGTTACCATCTTGATATGCAGATGGTCTGTACTTACCAGCAGATCTAGGATATGCATGAGTTGTCTTGTTCTGATCTTTTGTACATGAGAAGATGAGTGACTCTTCCTTCAGTCTAATGCTTGTTCCAACTGGAAGACTGTGGTTACCAATAGTTAATGCAAGTGTTCCTGTTGCATAATCATATATTGCGTTAGATACATTCCACTCAACCAATGGTGACTGACCAACATTGACTGTAACACTATAAGTTGTAACAGCAGATGGGTTTACATTCTGACCAGATATAGGATCAGAGGTACGAGGATATGTCTTGGTGCTTGAGTTACCATCCATCGCACAAGAGAATGATAGTGAGTTAGCAGCAATAGATATCTGATCTGTTGTCTGGATATAATGTGGTTGACCGAAGTATAATACCATGTCACCAGTCACAGCATCATATGTTGCATTGACTGGAGTCTTACTACCACCATTTACTACACTAACTGCATTTGATGCAGCACTTACAAATGTATGATCGTAGTTACCACCAGATACTACAGCACCACCAACAGCAGCAACAAATGTATGTGCGTCTTGATCTTGTGATGATGTAACACCAACATTGACTGTAATAGAAGTTGCAGTCTTAGATATAATATTAAGTGCAGTATTCCATGCTGGATCAGGACCGTCCTGTGTTGTTCTCTGTATACCATCAAGGTTACCAACACCACTGTCATTACCGATTGCCTGTATGATAATGTCCATCAATGTGTCAACAGCAGCAACAGCTGAACCACACTTAGGTAGTAGTTCCTCATCATCCCAGTCATCTACGATTGTGTTGTCAATAATCTGAGTTAAGTTGTTACCAGCAGAAACAGTCACTGCTTCATTCTTGATAACTTGCATTGCAACATTCTTGACTTCTTGGAATACCTTGGCTACCTCATCTCTTTCTACATCTTGAATGATCTGTGGATATGTCTTACCATTGAAGTCGTTAGTGATGTAACCTTTAGCAACAGAGTATGTCTTGTAGTTACCACCAAACTTGACATCCCACATTACCTCACGCAATACATCATAGATGTCATCTAGACAATCCTGTTCTGTATTTCCTGCAGATGGTGTGTATGATGGATATGCTGCCTTCATTCTCTCATATGCTTC
>FUFK010043251.1_pt1 | contig 17587 bp, 22 predicted proteins | sample 1021851 | NCBI WGS metagenome assembly FUFK01 (sample SAMEA51879418, study PRJEB19060) | metagenome | reverse complement strand
ACCACATTACACCAACAAGCAGCCTTACTTAGATTAATCAGCAGAAATGTAATCCTAAACATAAACGGTCAAGACATTCATGGTCTAGACCTAGATTATGAAGTTGAAGGTGCGATTATAAAAGCTACTGAGTCTACCGACTAACTCTTTTTTTTCTAGCTGTCTTTGTACGAGCAAAGGATCTGTTTGCGCTCTTCGACATAGAGCGTAAGTTACCGTTTTTATTATTCATAGGATTGCCGTCTCTATGGTGTATGTCCTTACCATCGCCCACCTTAGCTTTACCCATTTTTATTGCTAAACGCCTGGCTTTGTTTCTAGCTGATCTGCGTTTTATTTGTTCTGGTCGTGAATGATAGTTTGCATATTCCTTAGCGTAGTTTCTCGCCATTAAACCAAACCGCTTATTCCACCCATATCACGCATAGCTATCTCTCTGTCGCGTTCGTCTGGAACGACTGTAGGCGACATTGCTAGTGATGGTGAGCTAACGCTGGGCACTGCAAAAGAATCAATATCTTGTTGCAACTGACCCAAATCTTGATTTTGACTACCAATTAATTTATCACTAACCTCTTTTGTTGAAACTTCACGAAACGGTATTTCGTTTTTTACTTCTGGTTCTTGTTCTTGCACATTCATTGCATCAAGCTCTTTGTTAGGTTCAGCTAACTCACCAATGTGTCCAGCAGCTATTGCTTGTACTTGATCTCTTATTTCTGGCTCCAGTTCATAAATCTGTACTAACCTGCGCACATGTTGTCCCAAACTATTTGGATCATAAGCCGCTTTTTCCATTCCTTCTCCTAACCAGTTTACAAACCTTGGGTTTGTCATAAGTTTAGCGGTGCCTGGAGCAGCTGCGATACTTAAAAAACCTGCATCATAAAAGGCGCCACCCTTGCCTAAAGTTTCTGCAACCATACCGATGGCGCTTGGACTGAACATACCCATAGCTCCATAAACCCTAGCTGTTCCAGATGGGTTTGACATTGCCTCTGCATCTTTTGCCAACCTCTCTAAAACATCTGTAAAGTTGTTGAGAGAGTTCATTAATTGTTCGTCTCCTGCAAATAAAACCTGTCTAGCCTCTGGTGATAAAGCGTTGTACTGTGTTATAAATCTTTGTGGACTAAATCCAGATTCGGCCAACACCTCTGCTCCTTCTCTGCCACCTTCTTTAATTGCAACCATGCCCGACCTTGATGCAGTTGGTAAACCAAGTCTGCCTATCATGTAACCAGATAAGACGCTCCACTCATCATCTGTCAACTCTTCACGGAGTTTTTTTAGTCGACCGCCACCTTTTGCTGAGTTTCGTAAAGCAAAATCCAAAGCACCTGTAGCATCTTCTTTACCTTTATTTATTACCTGTCTAATAAAAGCAATATTACCTTTACCTGGTTTCAACTTCTCAGCTGTATATTCATTCGCAGCTTTATATGCAGCTTGCGCCTCTGGGCCTGCTTGCTCAACCACAGCGTCTAACTCTTTTGTAAGCACGCCATAAAACTCATCAAGTTTTCTGTCTGCACCAGTCATTGCACCACGAAATTTTGCATCTTTTAAATCATTACCTAAGCTAGATCTAAATTCTCTCAAAACTTGATAAGTTAACGTTCCTGCCTCTGCATCTGCTAACAAGTTTGTAGCAGCCTCCATGGCTGGTGCGTAAGTTTTTTTCAAGGCATTTGTTTCTGCTTTTGCTATGTATTGATTTACAAAACCAGAAATAGCAGCAGCATTAGGTTTTATAGAGGGATCAATAAATTTACCAACCTCATCATAAAGTCTTGTTTGCTCTGCAATAAATCTTTTGTTGGCTGCCTCTGCAACATCAAGCAAACCCTCGCTTGCCTGTTGAAATGTTTTTGCACCCCCATATCTATATGTTAAGCCTGCGGCATAATCGCTTATTTCTTTTAAAGTTTGCCTAGCGTTGTCTTGCATAATTTTTGTGCTAAACGGCATGGCTGCTAAAGCGCTTTCAGTTAATTGTATTATAGGATTAGACGTTACTTGTCCTGCTGTTGGTGAAGTTATGCCCACATCTTTCATTTGTTCTAGAGCTTTATTTGCAGCTGGAGCATTAACATTGTTGTCATATCTTATCTTGCCTCCTACGAAACCCTTGATACCGCTAAACATTTTATTAACGATAGGTCCAAACGCTGAATTTATTGTGCCTGTAAGTCCAAAATCAACCAACTGCTCCATGCCAGTTCTTTCATCAACAGTTTCACCAAAAAAATCAAGAGCAGAAATATAAGCCTCTCTGGCTGTTGCTGCTCCAAGTCCCTCGCCAGCTATAATACCAGCAGCTATGCCTGGAGGACCACCAGGAGCTCCTGCTACACCACCACCTATACCTCCTCCTATAGCACCAACTGTCTCAGCTATTTCTGGACCTACATCTGCTAAATCACGTAAAGAAAAAGGTATTGGCAAACCAAACAATCGATTATATTCATCAAATAGAGTCAGTTGATTGGTTTCTGGGTCTGTGTAAACAAAATTACCATTACCAAATCTTTGTGCGCCATACTTTGGGTCAAAAGTCTCAACTCTTTCTGCGTCTGGAAAAAATTGTTTTAACGTGGCTAGCTTGTCCTCTGGTTTTTGTGCAGCACCCACAGCCATCCTAACATTAGCTGGAGCACCTTTAAAAGTATCCACTGAATCTATTTTTGCTTTTTGTATAGCATCTTCAATCATTTGTTCTTCCGAACTTCCAGGGTTTGCGCTTGGCATAGCCATATCTAACAGAGTGTCGGGATCTAAATTTTTTAATCCATCGTTCATTTTTGTAATAACCTTTGTAATTCCTCAAATCTAGCTGCTGTGCTTGCGTCTAATTGTCCAGCATCATATTTGGGTTTTAGTATATCGTATACGTCTTGTTGTGTTTTGTTTTGGTCTCCTCCCTCCATTTCTTTTACCAATTTATCATAAGCCTTACCTGCTACGGCTTTATTACCCAGATAAGCTCTCATACGAGCATCCCTTTTAGCAGCTCTAGTAGCAGCATCGTCACCAAGTTTTTCCCACATTGTATCGTCAATCCAATATATTTCAGACTCGTTTATTACTGCCCCCGTCTCTGGTCTAAGTTGCGCTGTAGATAAATCAATTCTAGCACGTTGCCATTGTTTATACCTCGGACTTGTCAAGATACCTTCTAAAATATCTGGAGCAAAAGATGCTAAGTAGTTGAAATAATCCGTTGAGGGGTTATAGCCAGACTCAAGCAAAGCATCTGTTTCATTAATTGCCTGTAACTGTCGATATGCAAAAGCAGCAGCTTTGTTTTGTACGTCTGTAAATGGATTTTTAGGATCTTCAATTAAAGTTGCACTTACCACAGGTTTTGGTGTTGTGTCGGGTGTTGTATGGAATTGACTAAAAAAATTATCTTTTTCTTGCATTAGTTTGTTTTCCTTAAATCAATAGGCACCTGTTCTTCACCATAATATTCAACAAATTCATCATACTTACTAGGATCATCACGCAGAGCATTTATAGCCTCTATTGGAGCATCTGGTTTTCTTGCATCTAATACAGCATCGACATCAAAACCAGGCGTGGTTATTTGCACTTGACCAACACCAGGCTCGTTCCTCATTTCTGTTTTTGCTTGTTCTAATGTGGCCTTTGCAACCCTAAAATAAGGATCTGAGTTTGGATCATACGGCTTCATGCCACCCATACCATCTGGCATCATCCTATATGTCCCTGTATTTTTATCTATTTTTGATAGTATGTAGTTCCAAGCGCCTGCCTCTGTGCTTGTACCGCCAAAAAGCTGACCAGTTTTTTTCATTTGTTCAATTTGTAAATCAAAGGCTTTGTCAATAGCCTTTGATCTTATTTTTTCTTGTTGTGCTCTTTTTTCTTTGACTTGTTCAAAAGCCAACATAGTGATTTGTTGTCTAATCTTATCTCTGTCAGATTTTAATTGTGTTGCTTTTTCGTTAAATGCTTTAAAACCAGCAGTTAGACCAGCACCAAAACCCCTTGGGTCGGATGCACCTGCTACTAAACCTGCTCCTATTTCAGACGCTAAATCAAAAATATTTTGTTTTCTTTTTTGTGGAAATAAACCTGCGAGTTTTTCAGCCTGTGTCTGTATATCCGCAGTAGTTATGGGAGCTGACTGTTGTGCATTGTATAAAGCAATAATGTCCTCTGGTGATAAAGATGTTGGTGTATCGCCAACACCACCACCCCCGTTAAAAAGATCTATTTGCTCTGGTATTTGTGCTCTGGTTATCGCCATTAATTACCACCATAAAGATTACCTAAAGCACCAAAGGCAGCTAAACCCGTGCCGATACCTGTTTGCATCGCACTCGGTCTAGGTGCAAATTGTGTAGTTGTCTGGAACTGACCAGCAGGTGCCATACTCACAAACGGTGCTAATGCTTGATATTGTAGCAACGGTGTCATTTGTCTTTGTTGTAGGTTTCTACGTTGAGCATCTAACATTTGCTGGGCCTGTTGCTGTTGTTGTGATCCCATGCCGTAAAGTGCAGCTATGTCAGATGCCGATGCGCCTGCTGCTTGCGCTCCAAGACCTTGTAAACTTGTTCCAAGGCCAAATTGTCCGCTGAATCTTTGTTGTCCTATATCCTGTTCTGTTTGCCCTAAGCCGCTCAGAGCTCCTGCAAGAGCTTGAGAACCGCCAAAGCCTTGTCCAGCTAAACTAGCCAAACCAGAGCTTGCAGCTCTTTCAGCGGCCTTTTGTCTCGCAAACTCACCCAAACCAGTTTGTTGAGCTTGTTGGAACCCTCTAGAGCGAATACCACCTAAAGCCTCGGCTAAACCTCTACCAAGCGCCTCTTGACGCTCAGAGGCTCCTAAACGCGCTCTAGAGCCAAAGGCTGACTCTCCGCCTCTTGCTATGTCAGATGCCCTAGCACCTATGTCTGACCTTGCACCTTGCTCCATAATATCTTCTATGGTTTGTTGCACAACTCTATCTTCAAATGGGTCGTAGAACTGTCTTGTCATACTTGGGTCATAACCACCCAAAGTGCCTCTTAATATATCAGCCGATTCACCCAAACCAGTTTGTAATGACCCAACTCCGCCTCTAGTGGCCTGTAGAGCACCTATAGCAGCGGTTCTACCTCTTTGTAGTCCTTCCTCAAGAGCTTGTGTGCCAGCTCCAAAGGCTTGACCTGCACCTTGTAAAAATGGGTTTTGTATACCAAGGGCCTGTCTTTGCATTTGCATGGCTTGTAATTGATCTGGACTAAAACCAGCTACCTGTTCGTCTATGACAACAGGATTACCTTGGTCGTCGTAAAATACNTTTTCAGCAGCTCTCATAGCACCTGGTATAAAACCACCTTGTCCGCCTGTACCAAATAACAGTTGTTCGGTAAGTGGGTCTAAGCCAACTTGTTGTTGCGTTACACTTGCAGCGAAAGGATCTTGATTAGAAACGTTTATCGGTTGCATAGGTTCAGTGGGCGTTGGTTCTGGTTCAACTGTGGGCGTTGGCTCTGGGTCAACCACTGGGTCTGGCGTGGTGGGGGTAGGTTCAACTATTGAGTCAGCGATAGGTACAAGTGGTGGTTGAATGACTGAAACTGGTGGTCCAGGTGGTCTAGCTAAATCATCTGTAGGTGCTGGGTCTGGTCGAGGTGTAATTCCTATGTTTGGATCAAATATAGAACGAGGTCCTCTGTCTCTTAGTTCAGCAGCACCTGGTTCTCCACTTGGGACTGCTCGTCTCTCACCATCTGGACCATAAGCATATACAAAACCTGGAGGTGGCATGACTGTTGTATAAGCCATGTTACCGTCTGTTGGAGCATCAAAAGAAAAACCCTCTGGTAGATTTGCTGGGTCGAATCTTTTACCCGCACCGTAAATATCTGTTCTTTCAGATAGTGGCACTCTTGGAGGTTGTTGTGGTGGCACAAACGGTTCTGGCTCTCTTTTAGGCGTTACGCCTCCAGAGCCAACAATCACGTTACCTTGCTCATCACGAATCTCTGTAGGTCTTATGCCTGGGCCAAAGCCAAAGTCTTGTGGTGGTATTGGTCTACCTCTATCTGGCGGTTTTATCAATCCACCGCCCATACCAGGACCATAATCTATACCGCCACCACCAGGCACCATACCGCCTACAATAGGTCCTCTTGGCCTACTTGCCCTTGGGTCTGGCAAAATAGGTGCAGGTATATCAATAGGTTGAATTGGCCTAGGTATTGGTTGTATTGGTATTGGTCGTGGACCACCAGTTACAGGTAACGGTTCAAGTGGTGTGCCACGAATTGGAGACGGTAGTTTTATATCTATTGGTGAAGGCACTGGCTGTCCTATGTTTATTGGTCTGCCACCACCTGGTCCTCCAATAGAGATTGGTGGAATTGGTCTACGTACTGGCGGCTTGATCGGTATAAGTCCAGGACGTATTGGCGCGGGTGGCACTATTGGTAAAGGCCTACGCCGTATAGGTGTTGGCGGCTTTGTAATGATAGTATTGATTGGTTCTCTATCCATCATAGGTATTCTACGTCTCATAAGATTTTTTAATAATGACATTATGGTGCCTTAGCCTTGTTTGCAAACGTATCCATCATTTTATACATAAGATTCATACCACGCTCTCTATCCTCTTCTAAAGTTGGCATGAGACTAATGATACCGTTGGGGTCTGCTTGCATTTCGTATGAACCAGCGCCTCTTACAGCTCTTCCTGTCATAACAAACTCACCATCGCTCAACATAGCCGGAATATCATCGCTAGTTTCTGTGCCTGGACCATTTATATCACCGTCCATTCTGGGAAACTGACTTGGGTCCATTTCACCACCCTCTTGCATTTGTACGGCTCCGCCTTGTGCAAAAGCCATAACTCCGCCACCATTTGCTAAACCACGCACCATACCACCAGTTAGATCTTCAACGCCTCCGCCATACATCATCATTTGCATTGATTCTATGCCTTTACTTTTTGGTTTTTCCTCTGGCATTAAAGATTTAATTACTTGTTGTCTTGCTTGACGTTTTTGCATAATTATTTCTTCATCATCGCCTAATTGTGGAAAAAACGTGCGATCTATATAATCAATCTCACTGTCGTTAATTACTGCGCCAGTTTCTTTTTGTAGAATAGATGTTGTAAAATCTAATTTTGCACGATCATATTGTTTTTTCTCTGCCGATGTTAATAAATTTTCTATGGCAGTGGGATCAAAAGGCAAGTTACTTGCTAAGAGATCTCTCATATTATTTGGATTGAAAGTGGTTTCTAATTCATTAATTATGTTGTTTGCTTGTCCTGCTTTCATGGCCAAACCACGCATTTTATTAACACCGCCACCCTCTTGCATGCCTCTAGGCTTACCTCCAGATAGCTCTGGTATTGTGCCAGCTGGTAGTAAACCAAACTCTACAGGGTTTGGAGCAGGTTGTCCCATTCTTCTGGCTATCTCTGCCTCTATGTTGTATCTACCTGTTGGACTCATGGTTGTAAGAGGTGTTAAAGGCACGCCTTTTTGTTTTTGTGCATCTTCGTAAGCTAACTTACCTAAACCAGCAGCTAAAGCTCCTATGCCGCCCATTTTCAGCGCGTCACCAAAACCACCGCCAAATAGACCTCCGCCACCTTGTTGCTGACCGCCACCCAAAATGTTACCTATTACGCCTGGTTGGTCTCCAGTGCCTAAAAACCTTTGTCTCAGTCTAGGACCTAAAGTGCCACCAAATATGCCTGTTTGTTGAGTAACTGGTTCTGTTAGTTGCACCTGTGCAAACTGATCTGGTGTCAAATTACCTAAATCTGCTCTAGTTACAGGGTTACCATCTAAAGTACCAACTACTTCATCCATCGAGTAAGTTTGTTGTTGACCACCAAACAAGCCGCCAATACCTCTTCTAATACCAGGACCAATCTTGCCACCAAAAATACCCGTTGTGCCTTTAGCAGGATTAAAAAATCCACCAATACCAGCTCTTATGCTTGGTCCTAACGTCCCACCAAAAATACCTGTTTTTGCCGCACCTGTTGCAGCTTTAGCCGCTGCACCCGCGGCTCCCTTACCAAAAATACCAGCTAAGGGTCCAGCACCAGCAAAACCAGCAATACCCAACGCTGGCAAAGCTATTGGTGCTACTTTTTTTACAATTTTTTTAAGTGACTTTCCTATTTTTTTGAAGAACCCATATTGTGGTAATCCTGTGATTTCGTTAAGGCTTGCAATACCAGATCCAACAACAGCTTGCTCTGGATCAATTCCAGCCTGTTTAAATTTATTTTCTACCATGCTTTCAAACTTGGTGTCGCTAAAAAATTCTGGCGGTAAGATAACCTCGCCCGGTCTAACATGTGCTAATTCTGTGTCGTCACCCATACCTAGTGCTTTTACTTCTTGCGCCATAGGTGAGGCGGGAGCTGTCATAGATTGTAGATATTGGTTTAAGCGTCTTTGTAATTCTTCTTTGGTTTCGGGATCTGTTTCTTTTTGTACTGCCTCTTGCAAAACATCTATAACTTGATTGGTGTCTTGCATAGTGCCTGGTGTAGTTGGTTGCATGGTTTCTGGCAACATCATAGATTCTGGCATGACGCTAAAACCAGGATCTCCAAGCATGTTAGTAAAACCACCCTCTGGCTCAACGTAAAACTGTTCAGACATTCTTTTTGCCATAGCTTGTTGTTCTGGTGTCGATGGTGGAGGTGACACAAGAAAACCCGAATCACCGCCAGTTAGTTTGTAAACCCTTTTTAAACTTTCTTCTAATGCGCTCATGGTGTACTTACTGTTACAGCTCCTATACTTATTGTTGCAGAGACACCAGTTGGATAAGTTTGATGTTCATACAGGTTTCTAAACTGTGTGCCATCAAAGGCTTGGTGAACCTCTGTCGTTGAGTTAAATATAATAGCACCTGTAGCAAATTGCAACTCGCTAATGTCTGTGGAGTTAAACGATTTAATGCTATCTGGGTCGACTGATCCTAAATTTATTTCTAATATTCTTACAAGTCTGTTAAATGTATCAGCTGAAACTGTATCACCTTGCGCTTGAGGTAACTGTGTGGGCAGCAACTTGCTCATTACCTACGCCCAGATGGTTGTATATCAACCCTTGTACTACCAAGCCTCCACTTGTAATTTTTTCTATCAGAATCAGTATTATCATCATCTGATTCAAACCGTAATACAAACTGTCTAGCTCTAGACCGAAGAGAGCTAAACGTTGAACTTGCGGTAATTTGTGTCGTAGAGTCTGTTGAAAGTGTTTGATTATTAAAATCGCGCCTTTTTACAACAACGTTTATTGCTGGGTTTTGACTGGTGCCGCTTTCATTCACAAACAATATGTCTGGCAAAATACGCTTTAGAAACACAAATCTATCGCCATCTGTTATGTCAATGTCTGCTGACTCTACAAAAACACCGTCCATGGCACTCTCATCATCGTTAAAACCTTTTTCATGTTCATATATACGTTTTGTCGTGCTTTCCTCACCAGCAGCTAAGGGTTTATCCAAAACACCTGCTGCTAACCAACTGTAACGCTCTAGTGTTCCTATACTCCAAGAGTTTTCTTCATAGTTATAAATAACATACCTCGATATTTCAGTTTCGTTATCGGTTAAGGACGGATAAAAAAACCATACCTCGGAGAACTCTTCATTTAAACCTGCAAAACATTTAAAGGCTTGTGTCTCATCTAAATCAGAAAACACATGATCTTGCACACTACATGGTATTTTCTGCACTGAGCCGTTATAAAAATAAAACCCTTTTTTTGACATGTAAAACACGCCTTTTGGTGAATTAGCAGCTGCTTTTGGGCCAATTAATCCTGCGCCTTCGTTAATTAAGTTGATAGCAAAAGTTAATGGCGGCCCAATAAAATTCATAGAGTATAAAGAAGTATCTGTAAAAATAAGCACCTCTTGTCTAGCTTTTATGCCACCCACAATAGAAGAGCCAGAAGATAGTCGTAGCGATCCTGCTGTATTTGTAGATAATGGCTCAAACTGTAAAGGATTCTCTTGGTCGCTAAAAGCAACCAACATAGGGTCAATAGTACCTGTTCTTGAAGATCCACTGATAGGATCTGCTCCCAACACGATAAGATGTCTATCAGTTTCAGACGTTATAACTTGCAAGGCTTTGGTTGGAACTAGATTTGCACCACTTGTTGTTGCTAACTCTACTGCTCTTGTTGACAGGCCATCATTTTCTACCCATCTGAATATGCCTCCACCTCTAGGATTTATTATTAAATCTTCACCGTAGTTATCGTGCGTCCATAAACGTAAGTTGTTAACATCTGACAAAGTAGTGGCCGCACCCCAAGCACCAGCACCCCAAGTGCCAACACCCCAACCTGTTGATGGCACGTAAACATCCAAACCAGAATTTAATAAATAAACGCCATCTGTTGCAGATCCGCCATTACCAGAGTCGCTACTATTTGCAGTCACGGTCGCACCGCTAGTGTCTTTCGCAGTAATTTGATAAGTGTTTGTGCCTGTCACTAAATCAATCTGATACTCTTGATTCAGCACTGTTGCAGTGATGTTACCACCCAAACTTACTGCACTTGAAAAAGTTACAAAATCTCCGTTGACTGCGCCATGTGAGCTGTCTGTAACGGTTATAGTGGATGAACCATCTGTAGCACCAAATGTGATTGAGTTAGTGCTTGTTTTACGCACTGGTGTTACATCGTTATATGTACCGCCTTCTTCAATATAGTATTTATTAGTGGTGCCAATACCCAAGTATTTATTACCACCTAAAGAAATCCATGAGTGTAAAGCTCTTGCCGAACCAACTAAAGTATCAGAGGATAATTTTTCCCAACCGCCTATTTTTTCTACACGACCTTTTCTAAAACGTATTTTGTCACCGTCTACCCAACCACCTTCGTTTGAGTAATCGGTTTCTTCTTTGTTTATCCCAGGCTTAAAATTTAACTTTGATAGCGGCATGGTGCGACATCTATGCTAACCTAATTATTGCGCCTGTCGCTGTAGCGCTAGGAAAAACGATTGTAAAATCGCCAGCTGTAGAAGTTTTATCTCCACCAAAATCAATAGCACAAACCGCTTTGTCAGAGTTCGTATCATTATAGATAAGACAACCTCTAGCAGTCACCGTAGCATTACTAAATGTCAAATCTGCAAAATCACAAAAAGCAGTAGTCCCCGATGTAGTAGGCGTAACATTAGTTAATGCCGACCCACCCGAAGTGTAGTTAGTGCCAGATGCTTGACCTGTAGTTGTAAATGCTGTTGTGCCAGCTCCCAAAGTAGCAGAGCTTGTATACAAAGCCAGCTTAAATGAGTTGCCGCTAGTAGCTGTAAAATTATGAGTGCCTACGAGTAACTCTTGTTTAAAACTCGTACAAATTGCCGATGTAATTGCCATTATAGCTCCTTCAATATTTTAGCCATGTCGCTGTGGCCTTGTTTTTNTAATAAATTTGCATAAGTCGTATTCTGTGACTTTATTGCATTTTTTATAGTATATAAGATTACAGTATAAACTTGGTTTTGGAAAGCCAAAGCCTGTTGTTTGACATGCTCTGGTGCATTGTCTGATATGTCACATATTTTCTTTGTTGCTTGAGTTGCCCAGAACTCGGCGTCATGTCCTTTACCATCTGTAGTTGTGACACCAACTTTGCCTAAAACAAAATCGCTTTCAACACTCATCCTCTATAGGGTTCTGGCGGAACCACGTCCTCATCTATTTTTAAACCATATTGTTCTAGTTGCTGGTTTATTTCTTGATAGGGGCCAATAATAAACCTACCCTCATGCGGAACCGCTACTAAAGGTTTATCTAATCTATGAAAACCATACAATTTTTCAGTAGCGGGCACATTACTGTCTAATACGGTGGATCTGCCACTAATACCAATTAGTATATCTTCACTCATACATTTACTGATCCAAAACTCAACGCAAGCTCTACCTGCCTCGGCAAAGTGCATGTTTTCTTTATATGAAAAATCTATGCCAAAAAGATCAAGTCTGCCAACTTTATTAAATAATGCAAAAGCTATCGCATAAGCAACTGTGTTATTTAAGTAAGCACATTTTGTCGCATTGCATACTTCTTCTATTGGATAAAGCACGGGATTTTNGATCCTAGGATCNAATTCACACGTATAAACTGGTGTTTCTGTTTGCTCTAACACCCTACACATAACGGAGGTTTGTTTACCTGCGTCATTACTATCAAAAAATCTGCTTGCTGGGTCTAACATAAATATACGACTTGCTGGGTATGTAGATGCAGCTGAATTGATGCACCACACTTCGTCCCACTGTCTACCGTTTTGCAAACCTATTGCAAAATCTACTTGAGATATACCAAGTCCGACTAGAGCTATTTTTTTGCCTTCTAAAGATTCAATTCTTGCCACTAGCTCACGCCAGAGCGAACCGAATCATACCTATACTCGTCACGTGTACCGCGACCTTCCGATGTGTTTTTCATTCTGGCTATCGCCTCCTTAAATCGTCCCTCCAACTGCGCGATAACGTCGGCTGGTTCTTTTAAGAATAACGCACCCTCAACCAGAGAACCATACAACAGGGCGTCGCTATAGTCCGTGGATAAAAATGTCGTGCCAGAGTCGCTACCAGCAGTCAAAGAGACTGGTTTATGTAGATAATGAAGTTCAACCGTATAGTTTGCGTCGGGCAATGGCGAAACCTCAAAAGCTGTCTCATCGAATAAAGAGTAATACTTTGGCTTAGCTTGTGTTGTGCCAGGTGAAAACTCTTTTATAAATGACGGGTGTTTGTAATCCAAATAATCGTATGTGCTAGAGCTTATAATAGCTAGACTCATTGGAGCATAAAAATCAGTAGGTGTTGCTAAAAATCTGTTATTAGAAGTTAGAGTGCCTTGTACGTTTTTTCTTTGTTCTGGCAGTTGCACAAATGAAAAAATACGATCTTCTGCCTCTGTAATAAAAGTTGGCAACTGAGTTGTAAATGTTGTTTCAGATACCTCTAAATAATCTTGTATCGCAGTTTTTAATGTGCCAAAAGTAAAGCTCATGTTGTCACCGTGACCTCACCAACACCTGTGGTAACTGAAAACGTGGTAAGCACACTACCTAGTTTGCCGTTGCCAACATTAGTGTAAACCAAAAAAGTTGAATTATCGTCTGCTGTATCTGGCCTAGGGTCTTTGACCGCTTGTGGGTCAACAGCGGATGGTTTTGGTTGTAGTTGAGGATGTTTGGCGTCCCATTGGTCTGGACCAACTAACAAGCCATCCCAAGTTTTACGCATTTCACGTAACTTGTACCTAAAGCCAGATATATCGCAGATACCGTATGAATTTTTACCAGATGCAAAAGCCATTATGCGTTGTTATAACTCCTTAAATTAGGTGTAATGTTAAAAGATGCTCTGTCCTCATCTGTAGACATAGCTCTTTGAAACTCCTCTTCATACAAACCTTTTAATAAACCAGTCCTATCTGGCGCTCTCTTCAAAGATATGTAGTAAGCTAGACCAGCCGCCAAGCACGGATAAAACCTAAAAGGCATATCAAGGGTATTAGCGCCCACATCTGCATCATCCATCCTTGTCAAAACGTTCATGTGAACAACGTATGTGCTAGATTTATCTGGTGTTGGCCACACTTTTATTGTTGGCGTAGTTTGTTTGTTTATAAAATATTGATTTGGTTTACCTGTGCTAGATTTAGTTGTGATGTGAGCATATTCCGCTCTACTTAATCTTGTTAGCGGTAAATCAGTGGTTTCAGTACCCACAGTTTCTCTAATAAATACGTCAAGCACATCAATAGGTGCTGTAGCATTAGTGCTGTCTATGTTATAAGTAGCCGTATCTTTAACCATGTCTAGTGTTTTTTCTTGCACTGTCCATTGATTTAGGCCTCTGTTTGCCCACTCTGCTAACATTAGATTAAGACTCCTGGTTGCACTTTTTAAATCATAACCAGTTCTGAGCTCTAAACCACAACGCTCGAACGCCTCCTCGACATAGTCAGCTACGTCAAGTTCAAAGTCTTTACTTCCAGATAATGCCATAATTATTCTCTATCTTCCTCTGGTGCATATAAATTGTCAAATGTTATGACCGGATCTGTATAACTCTCATGTGCCTCAGCAGAGTGCACCCACTGACTGGGTGAAAAATCTGGAGCTCCCTCGCCTGTTCTCCATAAGGCTGGATTGGTTGCTCTAACTCTATTATTTGGTAATGCAACAAAGTTACCTGTATATTCACCTGCGTCTGTCAAGTATAGAACGTGACTTTGTTTGTGTTGTGCAGGATCGTCCGCTATCGAGTGTTCGGTGTAGTCTACCGTAAACATGTACTTGCCCATATAGAACTCGCCACCTATTTTACAAAACCAAGGACTTGAGCTCACCCTATCCATGGTAACCACGCTATGATGGTGACTTAGACAGTCCCAAGGTTGTGCTAAGTGATCCTCCATAGGTTTAGGCCACTCAGCTAATGGTATGTCGCCTATGAGAGCTTGTATTGGCATACGGGCCCACATCGCTCCACCGTGTACGTTTTCATCTGGATAACCTTCAAAATCTGTTTCACAGCCTGTAAAAACTACTTGAAAAGACAAAGATCTATCTGGGATTGTATTAACTGCAAAAGCAAGAGCATGGAGGTACTCACCATGCCCGTGTTGATGATTAGTTGTAAACTCTTTTCTTACCCAGCATTTAAACTGCGGGATATTTGATATTAAATACGCCACCTTATTTAATTAGTATTTACTTAATTATTTTTTTAATGCCTTTGGCTAAGTTAGACATACCACCGCCTGTAGATCTACCTTTTGTGCTTTTGTTAGCGCCTCCGCCAGCACGATATTTAGTAGCTTTCATGCCACCACCTCTAGTCATACCTTTAGGTTGTCTCAACACATTAGCTTGACCTTGAGCTCTAGTCCCAGCACCCATAAGCGCAGACATAACTGATTTTGGCATATTACCCATACCTGGATTAGCTTGCATTTCGCTTTTAAGAGCTGCACCACCTTTAGTAAAACCTTTGGTGCCCTTCATCATACCGCCACCACCAGATCTATACTTGACGTTTTTATTAGCGCCGCCGCCAGATTTGTATTTAGTACCTTTCATTTTTTATCTCCTTCCAAACAATCCCATGCTTGGTCTGTTAGTTATCATACCACCATTCGCTGCAAAAGTTTTGACATTTGTAGGCTTGCCACCAACACCTTGTTTTTTTGCACGTTTTCGTCGCACCGCTGATTTTATCTGTGACTTTGACATACGAGCAGCTTTAGCAGCTGGCACGCATTTAGGATATTTTCTTTTGCGATCTTTTTCTAACTTACTTCTACCGCACTTTGCATAGCCACCACCCTTTTTAGGTGCGCCTATATCTACCCAATCTTGTTTNAACCATTCTGTTAGTCCGCCTTTACTTTTTGCCATGCGCTTTCCTAATTTGATCTTTACCACGTTTAAATACGTTGGCTATACCAGTTTTTCCCATAACTTTAGCTCGTTGTTCTCCAACAGTTAATATTTGTATTTTTCTAGCAAAAGGTTTTTTAATTCTTTTTACTTTGTTTACCGTTGCNTTAGCATCCTTCATNGTTGCAAACTTTATGCTAACCGTATCTTTTGGGTTCTCGTCCGTGTATAAACGTCTACCGCTACCNTTAGGTTTTTTACCTGTTCCAACTTTTGGATCTTTTTTTTTCTTCATTTTTTTCTCTTGTACTTAGCGCTTTTGCGTTTAGTACCATCTGCTCGTTTTATAAGTCCTCTGGCTTTTGCTGAGGCACGTTCACTAAAACCCAGTTTTTTGCCTTGTCGCAACTTACGTCTTATTGTGCTAGCTTTTGCTACCATTAAGCTCTCGGAACTCTAGTTTTTTTACGTTTAGAATCCATCATGGCTCCACACCCACGGCCTTGTACCATCGTTACAGATCCACCGTTACGCATAAATCCCATTTTGTTTCTTACTTTTTTTGGTAGTTTTGGCAAACCTTTGTTTTCAGCTGGTATTGGTTTTAAATTTTTACTGGCATCGCCACCCTCAGCTTTTTTTGTGCCCTTGTATCTACCACCCATTTTTTTATATTCTTTAACCATATAAGCATTAGCGTAAGCAGACGGATAAACGTCAAATTTTGCTTTTGCTTTTGCCTTAGCTCTTCTATAAAGAGACGGATTTGCTACATTAGACGGAACTTTTGATGTGTCACCACCTTTTTTCATCTTAATAGACTCAAGGGTTTTTGCTTGCCCAGCATGTGTTTTGCTTGCTTTTTTAAGTTGTCTAACGACCTTGTTTATTTTTTGTTTTGCCATAATTATTTACCAATTTTTACATGACCAATAACCAGCTGTAAATACGTCTTTTTTCTTTTGCACGGCGTCGCAGTTGTGCCTAGCTCTAAAACTTTTACGTCTGGCTGGTTGGTTTTTTTTAATACTTAAATTAGGATCTCCGTATCTAACTATTTTAATTTGATCTCCCTTTTTTGCTAGAACAGCAAATTTTTTNTTTTTGCCTGGTGTTCTTTTTTGTTTGTTNTAACCAGGAAAAGTCTCCCCACGGTAAGANATCCTACCGCTAGGGAGTCTTTTTGCATCCTTTGTGGTTGCCATTAGCTGTAATTTTTAGTTACAACCAATATTATTGAGTAAGCGTCACCATTACTATGTCCAACGGTTGTAAAGTCTATATCTCCCGTAACGCCAGAACCAGCATTGTTTGGAATACCAGTAAATAAATCGTAGTATTCGTCACCAGTGCTGTCAGCTGGCAAACATATTGCTAATACATTGGTTGATGCGTCAAACTCAATGTCGACGCCCATGCCTCTACAGGCCCAATATATTCTTGATATAGATACAGAAGAACAAGCTCTACCTTTGCTGTCAGCTTTCAAAGCCGATACATCAACTTTTTTGACAGAAGATTCGCCTGTGCCGTCGGATTCGTTAGTAAATTTAAGAATGGCAAGCCTCTCACCATCTTGTATGGTTTGTGAGGTTACTGTATCAGCCATTATTTACTCCTTATAGTTCTGTGACTGCTGTTCGTTCTTTGTAAGCACCAACATAGTCAACACTTAATGTTTTTGCAGCAGCAGCGCCGTTTTGTATACCAAATGAAAGCGTAAGCTCTTCATCATCTGGTGCGTTAGTGCTAACAACTGTGCCTGCTAAAACATTGTTCTGAAACACATGAAACTTCTGATCTTTAGGNTCGTAAATGAAACCTAGTGTCATAAATGTATCATCTGCCAAAGAGTTTGGTAATGTTAGTGTAGATTGTGTGCTGTCTTTTTCAACGATAAAGCTGATTGTTGCAGCTCCATCTGATTTTAAAAAGAAGATACCATCTGTCACATCTAACGGTGTTGTGTCAGTTAGCTGTAAACCAGCAACAATATCAGTTTGAGTAGCGTCATTTGTTTTAAATCTAACGTGAAAACCGATTTGTTTTCCAGATTCAAATTTAAAACCCTCTTTTACAAGCTGAAAAAAGTCATGGTCGTTATCGCCAGCAGCGTTTGTTACTAACAAAACCCCACCGTCGCCATCGGCTAGTGC